>Ga0307378_10003649_pt1 | contig 22398 bp, 17 predicted proteins | sample UN1MG_FD_202238 | JGI IMG/M metagenome (GOLD analysis project Ga0307378, IMG submission 202238) | Soil microbial communities from Risofladan, Vaasa, Finland - UN-1 | ecosystem: Environmental > Terrestrial > Soil > Coastal area > Acid sulfate soil | place: Finland: Risofladan, Vaasa | collected...
CACACAGCACTGTAGGTAAGTTAGACAACACTGTAGGTAAGTTAGTACAATATGCTATCAATAAAAGTAAGGGTTTTGAGGAGCTAAGCCTGGACGAATGTCGTAGTTTCTCGCCTCTTTTTGCAAAGGATGTATATACCATTACTGTGGAAGCCTCAGTTACAGCTCGGAATGTCATTGGTGGCACTGCTCCTGAGCGAGTGATAGCAGCTTTAGCGCAGGCCAGGAAGCTTATCGGAGTAGAGAATGAAAAATAGACGGATTAAACTAGCACCGTCGATTCTTTCTGCTGATTTCAGTTGCCTTGGTGAGCAAGTTGCTAAGGTAACCAGAGCTGGGGCTGATTACATCCACGTTGATGTCATGGACGGACACTTTGTGCCTAATATCACTATTGGTGCACCGGTGGTGGCATCTCTCCGTTCTTGGACTAGCTTGCCATTAGATGTGCACTTGATGATTGAGCGACCAGAGGCTCATATTTCGCAATTTGCTGAGGCGGGAGCTAACATTATCACAGTTCACGTTGAGGCCTGCCAGCATCTCCACCGTTTGATTGAGACAATAAAAAGCTTAGGGGTCAAAGCAGGAGTGGCATTGAATCCAGCAACTCCCCTGAATTCATTAGATGAGGTTCTTCCTCTACTTGACTTGGTGCTGATTATGACCGTCAACCCTGGTTTCGGTGGACAAGCCTTCATTGAAAATATGGTGGATAAGATAGCTCGGCTGCGAAAAATACTAGATGATAAGAGAATCAAGGCAGAACTGGAGGTTGATGGTGGTATTACCACTGGTATAGCTCCGAAGGTAGTTCAAGCTGGAGCCGAGGTTCTAGTTACCGGAGCTGCGATTTTCAATTCTAAACAAGATGCTGGGGGAGCATTACGTGAGATGAGGAGGGCGCTTGATTTAGCGGGCTAGCTTATGTTGAGTACGCAGACATCGAGTACACAGATTAAGCCGTTTCGGTTTACCATCAATAATAATCGTAGCTGGCTGGATATTAGGCAACCAGCTTCGCTTAGTATGCTGCTTTGAGTGGCTTACCAAATTGCCAAAATGGATTGCTTTCCCACAGAAGTCACATTTTCTGGCCAAATTGTCAACTCCTTTTCTACAGATTAAACTTGACAAGGATAATAGAATAATACCATAATTCCCGAATTAAGCAAAGGAGCGAGAATGAAACGAATTGTTTCCTGCAACGGTCAGGAATTCAGAGATATGATTGCTACTGGCAGCAGTTGGCTGGAGAAAAGTGTTCCAGATATCAATGCTATAAATGTTTTCCCTGTGCCTGATGGTGATACCGGGAACAATATGTTTCTCACCATGCGCTCGACCATTGAAGAAGCTGACCGAGCTTCGGGCCACAGTGTCTCAGCAATAGCTAAAGCGATGGCCCAAGGTGCTTTGATGGGTGCTCGGGGCAATTCAGGGGTCATTTTGTCTCAATTTTTCCGTGGCTTAGCTAAAGGATTTGATGGGAGAGAAACTATCACCGGGAGCGATTGGGCAATAGCATTGGCTGAAGCATCAAGCGCTGCCTATAAGGGGTTATCCCACCCGGTGGAGGGAACTATGCTGACAGTGGTTCGGGATGCATCTACGGCGGCTGAAGCAGCTGCGCAAGCTAACCCTGAGGACTTGATTGGTGTAGCGGAGGCTGCGGTTGAGGCAGCTAAGGTTTCAGTAGCTAGGACTCCTCTTTTATTACCTGTGTTACGTGAGGCTGGGGTGGTAGATGCTGGTGGGCAGGGTATATATGTGTTCTTGGAAGGAGCCCTTAGTTACTTGAAAGGGGAAGTGGAGGAGATACAATACCGGAAACCACAGATGGTTACTGCTGACTTACCTTTGAGTTCTAAAGCAGCTGAACTTGTAGCTGAGCCAGGGGAGCCCTATGGTTATTGTACCAATTTCTTGCTGGAAGGCCAGAAACTTAATCCAGACAAAATAAGAAACAAGTTAGAAGAGAAGGGACAGTCTCTTGTTGTCGTTGGTGATGAAGCTACTGTTAGGGTTCATATCCATACTTATGATCCTGGAAGTATCATACGTTATGCTACTTCCTTAGGCACTTTGCATCAGCTGCAGATTCAGAATATGGATGACCAGCATGTAAGTTTTGTTGAGATGCAGCAAAAAAGGCTGCCGGCCTCAGAAATCGCTGTCGTAGCTGTAGCCTCTGGAAACGGGGTGAATGAGGTTCTCCGTAGTCTGGGTGCAGCAGCAGTAGTCCCAGGTGGACAAACAATGAACCCTAGCGTTCAGGAGATAGTTGACATAGTGGAATCGGTGCCGTCAAAGAAAGTCATTCTGTTGCCCAATAATAAGAATATCATCCTCACTGCTTCTCAGGCCCAATCGCTAACATCTAAAGAGTTAGCTGTGTTACCGACCAGAACTCTGCCCCAGGGGGTAGCTGCTCTTATTGCTTTCAGTTACGAAGGGACTCTGGAAGAAAACGTTCAGGCTATGAAGGAAGCTATAGCTGGGGTAAAAACCGTGGAAATTACCAAGGCAGTGCGTAGTACTCAAATAAAAGGCTTAAAGATAAAGAAAGGACAATCTATTGGCATTGTCGATGATGAAGAGCTAGTAGCGGCTGGTGATAGCATAACTGAAGTTCTCTTTGAGGCTCTTGGTAAAACAGACATCGAATCAGCAGAGATAGTGACTTTATATTATGGTGCAGATGTTGAGGCAGTTCAGGCAGAGCAGATAGTTCAGGAAATTTGCGATAAGTACCCTGAAAAGCAGGTAGAGATGGTGTCTGGTGGTCAACCGCATTATAGCTATATAATTTCACTGGAGTGATAACGTTGGAGTTTTTTTATGGTCAAGGTTGTAACTGATAGTGGTTCTGATCTCCCTCCTCAACTTGCTCAGGAGCTAGGGATTAATGTAGTGCCTTTGAATCTTCACTTCGACATTGAGACCTATCGAGATAATGTTGACATAGACACCGAGGAATTTTATCGAAGGCTGGCAGGCGATAAAGTTTTTCCGACTACTTCAGCTCCAGCACCTGGTATTTTCGTCGAGCTGTTCACTAAATTGGCTGAGGAAACAGACGAAATCCTGACTATTCCGCTATCCAGCAAACTTAGTGCTACTTATGAGAGTGCCATTGAAGCTAAGAATCTGGTCAAAGCAAATTGCCGCATTGAGGTGATTGACTCGATGACGATAATAGGTGCCCAAATGTTTTTAGTTATTAAGGCAGCTAAAGCAGCTCAGTCTGGAGCTAACCTTAAGGCAATAAGCGATATGGTGAGGAAAGATGTTCCTCGAACCCACGTTCGTATGGCTTTCGACACTTTAGAATATTTGCGAAGGGGTGGGCGCATTGGGAAAGGACAGGCTTTCTTGGGTGATTTATTAAAATTGAACCCTATCCTTGGAATAAATGACGGTGAGGTCGCCCCAATAGCGCGAACTCGTAGCCGGCCTCAAGCTGTGGACTTTCTGGTGAATTTTGCCAAGGGTTTCTCTGAAATAGAAGGGATGGCTGTCGAAGATGCCACTACCCCCGATGAGTTGGAGGTATTAGCTGGCCGGATTAGCGAATTGTTTCCTGAGAAGCCTATGTATCGTAGTAAAGTTAGTCCGGTAGTGGGTGCTCATGTTGGCCCTCATGTTCTAGCAGTGTCTATTCTTGGGGATAGAGCTTGACATTGTATTGAATTTTCGGTTCGGGGAGTAATGATGACGATTAAAATTGTAACCGACAGTAGTGCGGATATAAATCCAGAATTAGCTCAGCAATTAGGCATAACCGTAGTCCCGCTGTATTTGAGCTTTGGTGACAAAGTCTATCGTGATGGTGTTGATATAGGTGCCGACGAGTTTTATCAAAAACTGCAAACTAGCCCAGTTCACCCAACAACCTCAGCTCCATCGCCAGGAGATTTTGCTACGACATATGAAGGGTTAGCTAAAGAAACTGATGAAATCGTTTCCATTCACGTTAGTAGCAAAGTTAGTGCTACCCATGCTGCTGCGCTACAAGGTAAAGAGGCTTTAGCTGGGACGAGATGTCAGATTGAAGTCGTTGACTCTCAGTGGGTAACTATGGCTTTAGGTTTAGTTGCTATGGCGGCAGCCAAAGCTGCCCAAGCTGGTGAGGACCTACATCAAGTGATGGAAGAGGCAAAGACTTCCATTTCCCGTACACGTATACTGGGAGTCTTTGATACTTTGAAGTACTTGCTTTTGGGCGGTCGTGTCAGCAAAACTAAGGCAATAGTAGGGAGCGTATTGAATGTGAAACCTTTATTTACCATGCGAGACGGTGAACTTGCTATGGCTGGCATAGCCCGTACACGTTCTAAAGGGGTAGAGCGTTTAGTTGAGCTGGTAAAAGGTGCCTTGGATATCCAGGATGTAGCCATTGTCTATAGCACTACGCCTGGAGAAGCAAGTGCACTTAGGGAACGTATAAGCTCTATACTTGCCAAAGAACGTATTCATATAGCCAGACTTGGCTCAGCATTGGGGGTGCATGGTGGGCCAGGTACTCTGATTGTGGCACTCAAGGCAGGAAATTAGACTATCCTCTAAGATTGAAGCTAGTGGAAGTATAGTCCATGGCAACTTCCCCGGTGATAGATGTCGAGCCGCTACGCACCATTCTCCAGATGGAGTGTCAAAGAGACTACGTCAATACTGCGGTAATCGGCGGGCTCGACAGATATCTTAATAGGTGGGTAAGAGAAACAAGAGATAAGATAAACGCCCCTCAGCTCTTGGCTCATTTTAACGAACTTCAGTTAACTGAACCTAGTTACGCTACTTGGAGTGCGGAGAAACGTAAGACATGGGTAAAGGATATCCTTGATTGGCTGGTTGAGGCGGAGAGGGCAGTAGAAACAATGCCAGCAATAAAGAGCCGAGCTCGCTCTATGGTAGACGGTCGTCCATCCCTTGCTTTCGGAACTAATTCCTCAAACAGCAATGCGGGATTAGATTCACCAGTAACCATTGTTAAAGGTGTTAGTGCCAATTTAGCTGGCAGACTGACTAGGCTTGGGATAAAGACAATTCGCGACCTAGTTTATTTTTTCCCAAGGCGTCATCTTGATTATAGCCAGAGAAAATCTATCGCTGAGCTTGAAATGGGTGAGGAACAGACCATCTTGGCTATAGTGTGGGAGGCTCGGATAGCTAGACTGGGTAATCAACGGGGCACTGAAGCTATTGTTGGTGATGAGACGGGTAATATTAGGGCAGTCTGGTTTAATCAACCTTATCTAGCCAAGAAGTTCACTACAAATGCTCAACTGGTGCTCAGTGGCAGGGTGACTGAGTTCAAAAGACAGAAGGTCTTTGAATCGCCAGAGTGGGAGCTGGTTGAGGATAAAGAATTAGTTCATACCGGGCGTCTGGTGCCTGTTTATCCCTTAACCCGAGGCCTATATTCCCGCCAGATGAGAAATCTGGTAAAGAAGGTTGTCGACAAATGGGCATGGCAAGTGACTGATTTCTTGCCTCAAGAGACTAAAAATCATTGCCAACTTTTAGATTTATCTGAGGCGATTGTCCAAGCTCACTACCCGGATAACTACCTGATAAAAGCTGAGGCTAGAAAGCGTCTAGCTTTTGATGAGCTTTTCCTCCTCCAATTAGGCGTGCTTAGTAAGAAGCGGGACTGGCAGGAAACTCAACCGGGCAACCCCTTTGACATAAGCGGGAAAGGTATAGATAAATTTCTGAACTCTTTACCTTTTACTTTGACCCGAGCGCAACAGCGGGTGCTCCAGGAGATTCTAACCGACCTGAAACAATCAAGGCCTATGTCACGTCTTCTCCAGGGTGAGGTAGGCAGCGGCAAAACTGTAGTGGCTATGGCAGCTTTATTGCTAGCTGCTGATAACGCTTATCAGGGAGCACTCATGGCCCCAACCGAGATATTAGCTGAGCAACACTTCCATAATATTTGCCAGCTTCTGTCTAATGTAAGTGACAAAAAGGATGAGCAAGGCAATGTTTGCTGCTATGATGGGCTTCTTTCACATCCTGTCACCTTTGCCTTACTGGTTGGAAGTTTGGGCGAAAAAGAAAAGGAAAATCTGCATCGGCGAATTCAGGAAGGCGATATAGATATTGTTGTCGGCACTCATGCTCTTATTCAGAAAGGAGTAGAATTTAATAAACTTGGGCTGGCGGTGATTGATGAGCAGCATCGCTTCGGGGTTTTGCAACGCTCAACGCTACGTCAGAAAGGATTCAATCCCCATATATTAGTAATGACAGCTACTCCTATTCCGCGGACCCTGGCATTGACACTTTACGGTGATTTAGACCTTTCGGTTATAGATGAGCTACCTCCGGGAAGGCAGATGATAAAAACAAGGTGGCTTGAGCCTGAATATAGAGGTCGAGCGTATAATTTTCTACGCCGTCAAGTCACTGCTGGGCAGCAGGGATTCATAATTTGTCCTCTCATTGAGGAATCAGAAAGCATTGAGGCTAAGGCAGCAGTAGTTGAGTATGAACGGTTATCTAAAGAGGTTTTCTCCAATTTGAGGCTTGGCTTACTTCATGGGCGGATGACAGCTAATGAGAAGGAGCAAATAATGCAAAGCTTCCGGGATGGCAGGCTTGATATTTTAGTGTCTACACCTGTAGTGGAAGTAGGTATTGATGTACCCAATGCTACAGTTATGCTAATAGAAGCGGCTGACCGCTTCGGGCTTTCTCAGCTACATCAGTTTCGGGGACGAGTGGGGCGGGGTGACAAGCAAAGTTACTGCCTGCTTTTAGCTGAGAACCCTTCGTCTGAAGGAAGGGAGAGGTTGAAGTCAATCGAGGAAATTCAGGATGGTTTTGCCCTGGCTGAGAAAGACTTGGCGCTACGTGGCCCAGGTGAGTTTTTCGGTACTCGCCAGAGTGGTTTGCCAGACCTCCGTATGGCCAGGTTATCCGATGCTCCTCTTCTGGAATTGGCTCGAGACGAGGCAATAGCTCTTTTTCAGAGCGATTCTGGTCTTAAGATGCCTGAGCACTATCTATTAGCTCAGGAATTAGCCCGGGTGTGGCAAGGCGGCAGCGAACGGACTTGATTTGATGATACTTAGGCAAAAACTGGCTAAAGCTTTAGAGCAAGCTGCAATGCAAGCTCAGCAGCGAGGCTTACTTGCTTTCACGACATTGCCCGGGGTGACTGTAGAACATCCGCAGAATCTTGAATATGGAGATTACGCATCAAGTCTCCCCTTGAAGCTAGCCCGGTCAACAGAGATGGCCCCTATAATAATCGCTGAAAAGATTATTGGGGTTATGCCTTCATTGCCCGAGGTGGCCAAAATAGTTGCTGCTCCTCCAGGTTTTATTAATTTTACTCTCAGCCCCGACTGGCTAAAAAAACAGGTGGAAGTTATCTTAAATGATGGCGACTCTTACGGCAATATTGATTTGGGCGATAGTAAGTCTGTTCAAATTGAATTTGTTAGCGTTAATCCCACTGGCCCTCTCCATGTTGGACATGGACGTGGTGCTGTCTTAGGTAGCACTTTAGCGAACGTGCTTGGTGCTGCTGGCTATACCGTTGAAAAGGAATATTATATTAATGATGCTGGCAGCCAATTAGATGCTTTCAAACGTTCTCTTTATGCACGTTATCTGCAGCATCTTGACATCGATGCTGAGATGCCGAGTGATGGTTATTTGGGCAACTATATGCTTGACCTAGCCAAGGAAATTATCGGCAACGAAGGTGACCGTTTTCTGAAATTGCCTGAGGAAGTGGCTACGCAAGAACTCGGGGCAATTGGAATCAGCAAAATAATGGACAAGATTAGACAAGGCCTCAAATTACTGGGAGTCGAGTTTGATGTTTGGTTCAGTGAGCAAAGCTTGTATCAAGGTGGACAATATGAAAAAGCTATGAAGTTGCTCAAAGCTGCCTCCTGTGTAGCAGAGAAAGAGGCTGCCACCTGGTTTACATCCTCTGTGCTGGGTGAAGACAAAGATAATGTACTAATACGGAGCGATGGCTCACCTACTTACTTCGCCTCCGATATTGCCTACCACTTTAACAAGTTCTTGGAGCGGCAGTTTGATACTGTGATTGATATCTGGGGAGCAGACCACCAGGGACATGTTTCCCGTATGAAAGCTGCAGTTGGTGCTCTGGGAGTGAGTACAGAACGACTTAAAATCATAATCTGCCAACTGGTTACGCTTCGTCGTGGTCAGGAAATAGTCAAAGTCTCCAAGCGTAGCGGCGATATTATTACCCTGAGAGAGGTGATAGATGAGGTTGGCCCGGATGCTTGCCGTTTTTTCTTTTTATCGCGTTCGGCTGATAGTCAGATGGACTTTGATTTGGAGCTAGCCAAGAAACAGTCGGCAGACAACCCGGTTTACTATGTTCAGTATGCCCATGCTCGCATTGCCAGCATCCTTCGGTTAGCTAAAGAAAAGGGAATCGAATATAGCCAGGGCGATGTTTCTTTGCTCACTACCGAGCCAGAGTTGACCTTAATACGGCAGATGACTATGCTGCCGGAGATAATAGAAACAGTCGCCGGTAGTTTAGAGCCTCATCACTTGCCTTACTACGCTCAAAATTTGGCTACTGTCTTCCATAGCTTTTACAAGCAATGTCGGGTTGTTTCCAAAGATCAAACACTAACTTTGGCTCGGCTTAAGTTGGTTAGGGCAGCCCAAATCGTTCTAGCCAGGACTTTGCATCTCATGGGTATGGCAGCACCTGAAAGTATGTAGATGAATTAGTGTACTCAGCTAATTGAGCTAGAGACTTGATATCTTCATGTGCATATGAGTAATCAGCAATAAGCGCAGAGAGTGCTGTATATCTCATCGTAAGCTACCGAAATTGGGGAAAATTAAGGAGGAGAACATGAAGGCAGCTGTATACTATGGGGCACAGGATATTAAAGTGGAGGACATTGAAGTTCCCCAGATAGGTCCAGCCGATATTTTAGTAAAGGTTAAGGCTTGTGGTATTTGTGGTTCTGACCTACATAGCTACCGGCATGGTATCTTTAGTCGACCAGGATGGGTAATGGGCCATGAAGTGAGCGGAGAGGTAGTTGCAGTCGGCGAAAAGGTTGAGGGAATAAAAATCGGGGATGGGGTGGTTCCTATGGCACATGATAACTTCCAAGGGTGCGGTCAGTGCTTTTGGTGCCAGAGAGAACAGCCTCAGTGGTGCCCATCGCTTATTAAAAAGCCCTGTGGTGAATGTGAGTTCTGTACATCCGGCCAATTTTACCTCTGTAATAGTATACGTCCCTATCAACTGATTGGCTATGGGAGAAATGGTGGTTACTCTGAATATGTTATCGTATCACGAGCCGTCCTAAATCAGAATGTATTCAAGCTTCCGGCAAGTGTGAGCTTCGAGGAGGGAGCCTTCGTGGAACCGCTGCAAGGGGCATTTCACTGGGTATCATTGGCCGAACCTGAATCTCGAGATACGGCGGTTGTGCTAGGAGCGGGGACTGTTGGCCTGCTGGTCATGCAGTTGCTTAAGAACTATGTATCACGGGTAATTGTATGTGAAGTTTCTCCATTGCGACTGAGGCTAGCCAGAGAGCTTGGTGCTGATGTAGTCATTGATGCTTCTGCAGAGGAGTCAGTGCAAAGGGTAATGGATATTACAGGTACAGGACGCAGCCATAGCGGCAAGGGTGGTGCATGTGCTGACATTGTCATGGAATGTTCCGGGGTGGGGGTTGCCTTACAACAAGCTTTGGAGATGACACGCTGTGGAGGCAAAATAGTCCTCGTGGGGTTGTTTGATGATTTAGTAGCCATCAATCCCAACCGAATAATTCATAAGCAACTCAAAGTGATAAGCTCCTTTGCTAGAGGAAAACTATCGCGAAGCCAGGAGACAGCTCATGTGATTGATTTAATAACTGGCGGTAAGGTGAAACTCAGGCCTCTTATCACGCATGAATTTGGTTTAGATGAAATCAGAGAAGCATTTGAGACTCAAGCAAAACCTGACCAATCGGTCAAGGTGCTAATTAGACCGTAATATAAATTTTTAGAGACTGCATTTGTAGCTAGCAGTGCTTTGTGTTAAACTTCAGCAGAAATATGAGACAACGTGTCTTTTCTGGTGCTCGGCCTACTGGTAGGCAGCATATCGGTAATTATCTGGGAGCTATTCAAAACTATGTTAATCTCCAGGGAGAGTATGATTGTATTTATTGTGTAGTGGATATTCATGCTTTGACGACCTTGGAGACTACAGATAGACTTCAAGATGATATCCATGAGATGATGCTTGATTGGCTAGCCGCTGGTCTTGACGCCCAAAAAAGTATCCTCTTTGTTCAGTCCCATGTCCCTGAAGTTATGGAGCTTCATACCTTACTCAGTATGGTTACGCCTCTGGGTTGGCTATTACGGGTACCCACTTTCAAGGAGAAGGCGCGGATGCAGCCACAGAATGTCAACTATGGGCTGGTGGGCTACCCAGTACTTATGACCGCAGATATTGTGCTTTATAAGGCAGGAGTGGTGCCGGTAGGCGAAGACCAGCTTCCCCATCTTGAACTGGCACGGGAAATAGTCCGCCGTTTTAATTCCATCTTCGGCCCCACTTTTCCTGAGCCTCAGCCCAAGCTTACCTCTTTTCCCTTAGTGCTCGGATTGGATGGCACGCAAAAGATGGGAAAAACTTACAACAATTATATTGAGCTATCAGCCACTCCAGGGGAGACGTTGAAGTTGGTGATGACTGCAGTCACCGACCCAGCACGGCGATATCGTTCTGACCAAGGCCACCCTGAAGTGTGCAATATCTTCAACCTACATCACTTTTTTAACTCAAGTCGTGTGGATGAGATTGCCGCTGAGTGCCATTCGGCAGGCATCGGTTGTGTTGATTGCAAGAAGTTGCTAGCTGAAGGAATAAATTTAGAGCTAGAAGCTTTCCGAGAAAGAAGGGCTTCTTTTGCAGCCAGGCCGCAGTATATAGCTGAAGTCCTTTTTGATGGGGCTTGCCGAGCTCAGGTTATTGCCCGAGAGACCTTGGCGGAAGTTAAAGAAAAGATGGGGCTCGTCCGGCGGTCTGTCTAAAAAACTAACTATGCATAGATTGCCTTTAGCTCGAAGTGGCAGGGATGCTCTGGAAACAGCTATTCAGGCAGCCAGGGAAGCTGGGAAGGTTCTCATATCTCATCTTCGCTCTGATAAGGAGATAAAGCATAAAGGCAAAGGCAACCTAGTTACTGAAGTAGATATTTTATCCGAAAAACTCATATTGGAACTTCTGAAAGATGAGTATCCCGATTACAGCATCATCTCCGAGGAGTCAAATTCCTCGGTTGCGGCTAATGGTTATACCTGGATAGTTGACCCGTTGGATGGCACTAACAATTATGTCTTTGGCATTCCTTTCTTCTGTGTAAACATTGCTTTAGTTAAAGATGAAGATATCCTGCTAGGGATAACCTACGACCCGATAAGGGATGAGCTTTTCCGAACTGAGAAAGGGCAAGGGGCTTACCTTAACGACTCCGCGATTCATGTTTCCAGAGAGAGCTCGCTGCAGGCCTCTTTAGTAGGCCTTGACCTGGGTTATAGCTATGAGCAGAGTAGAGAAGTGCTTGACATAACTAGCAAGTTATGGGGTCAGGTACATTGCCTGAGGATTATGGGGTCGGCATCTTTAGGCTTAGCCTACGTCGCCTGTGGGCGGATTAGCCTTTACCTCCATCGCTGTCTTTACCCATGGGACATTGCCGGTGGGCTTCTGTTGATTAGAGAAGCTGGCGGCAATGTCACCGAATGGCAGGGGAGGCCAGCAAACTTTCAAAGCAAGCAAATCATCGCTTCAAATCAGAGCCTCCACCAGGAGTTTATGAGATATCTTGGCTAGCAGCAAACCTATGAAATAGAATTGGCCTAGTTCAGATAGATAGGGGACATTGTATTAATCAAATAGTAACCTCAAAGAAGGACAGGAGCAAAAGGTGTTTGGTATAATTAATACTAATTTGTTATGAGGTAAAGATGAGAAAGGTTGGCTTAAGTAAATGGGATACTATGATGGTCTTCGGGAGAGTCTTCGCGGATAAGGTAATAGACGATCCTTTGATAAATTCTATAGCCAAGGCGGTAGGGAAAGTTAGTGAAGAGAATAACAAAATGCTTTTGGAAGATCTCGCCGGCGATTCAAAAAGAGAGGTGAGCAAGCTATGAAACACACAGCAGGAATGGATATAAACAAGATAGTTCAGTTTTTAGACAAGCCCGCGGAAGAATTCACTAAACAAGACCTTATCAAGTTTATTGAGGATAGAGAGATTGAGAGGGTAAACTTCAGGTATGCAGGTGGGGATGGCAGATTAAAAACCCTCAATTTTATAATTAGCAGCAAAGCTCAACTGAATCGCCTGCTATCAGTAGGGGAAAGGGTAGATGGTTCCAGCCTGTTGCCTTATATCGATGCAGCCTCAAGTGATCTATATGTTATTCCCCGGTATAAGACTGCCTATGTGAACCCTTTCTCTCCTGTTCCCACAGTAGACATACTTTGTTCTTACTATACAAGTGAAGGGGTTCCACTACCAAGCTCTCCGGAGAATATTGTTAGAAAGGCTGGTCAGGTATTGAAGAACAGTACCGGGTTAACCCTCGAGGCTATGGGAGAGTTAGAGTATTATGTTCTCTATGATAGCCAGCGTTTTTATCGGACTATGGCTCAGAGAGGCTACCATGAGTCAACCCCTTTTTCTAAATGGGAGGGACTGAGATGTGAGGCTATGCAACTTATTGCTCAGGCGGGAGGAAAGATAAAATATGGACACTCTGAAGTAGGCAATATTCGTGAAGAAAACCAGGAGATGGAGCAGCATGAGATTGAGTTTCTACCCGTATCTGTTGAAGAGGCAGCCGATCAAATTGTTCTTGCCAAGTGGATGTTGAGGATGGTTGGGTATAAGTATGGGGTAACAATCAGCTTTGCCCCCAAGATTTTAGCTGGGCATGCTGGTAGCGGACTTCATATTCATACAAGATTAGTCAAAGATGGTAAGAATATGATGATTAAAGAAAGCCGGTTAAGCGATACAGCCAAAAAGGCTATTGCTGGCTTTCTTGCTCTAGCTCCGTCTCTGACTTCCTTTGGTAATATAGTTCCCACTTCTTATTTGAGATTGGTTCCCCATCAGGAAGCACCTACAAACATATGCTGGGGTGATAGGAACAGGTCTGTATTGGTAAGGGTTCCCTTGGGATGGTTAAATGTTAGTAATATGGCCAGAGATGCTAATCCACAGGATAAGGGAGGACCTTCGGAGTTTGCGGATGATCAGACGGTGGAATTTCGCTGTCCTGATGGTTCGGCTAACATCCATCTCTTGCTAGCCGGATTGGCTGTGGCTGCTCGCCATGGATTGGAGATGGAAGGTGCCTTGGAACTAACTAATAAACTCTATGTGGATGTAAATATCTTTTCCTCTGAGCAGAGTGGAGTTCGGGAGAAGTTGCCTCAGCTGCCTAGTTCGTGCTGGGAATCAGCTGAAACTCTTTTGGAACATCGTGAAATATACGAGAGGGACAGTATCTTTTCTCCTGTGGTAATTGATGAGATAGTGAGAAAGCTTAAGAGTTACAACGATAAGGGCCTGAGTGAGAAATTACACGGCAAGGAAGATGAGATAAAAAAGTTGATTGAAGAATATCTCCATTGCTAGTAATATTCAAGATCATCATCGTGAAAGATAATAGGCCAAACACGTTCCTAAGAGAGCATATCTGGTTTCGTCTCTTAGAAGAACCAATATCGAGTGAGTGTTGCCCTCTTATGTCAAAGTCCAGATGATTAATTTTCTTAAAGAAAGACGCTTTGATGAAGGGATATATTGAAATTGACCAGGAGCTTTGTAAGGGATGCGAAATTTGCGTATCCTTCTGCCCCAAGGGCGTGATTTCTCTTTCTGATAAATTGAATGCCAGTGGCTATTTGCTCGTTGTCTTTAGTGATAATGGCGAATGTACGGGATGTGCTACATGTGCTGTAGTATGTCCTGAAGTGGCAATAGAGGTTTATCGTGGCTGAAGTTCTTATGACCGGAAACAGTGCCATTGGGGAAGCAGCCATCAGGGCTGGTTGCCAGTGTTACTTTGGCTATCCAATTACGCCTCAGAATGAACTCACAGAATATATGGCTACACACTTGAGTAGAAAGAAGGGCTGCTCTTTTATTCAAGCGGAAAGCGAGATTTCTGCCATAAACATGGTCTTCGGAGCCAGTCTGGCTGGAGCCAGAGCGATGACCTCCTCCTCCGGTCCGGGAATCAGCCTGAAGCAGGAAGGAATCTCTTATCTGGCGGCTTGCGAACTCCCATCGGTTATTGTCAACATGTCCCGAGGTGGGCCAGGCTTGGGAAGTATAGCTGCATCTCAGTCTGATTATTTTCAGGCTACCCGAGGTGGAGGTCACGGAGATTATCGGACTATAGTTTTGGCGCCGTCATCGGTACAGGAGTTGGCAGATCTCACTCACAAAGCATTTGATCTTGCCGATGAGTATTGCATTCCTGTTATTATTCTTGGAGATGGCATGTTGGGGCAGATGATGGAGCCAGTGGAATTCAAACATGAAGCTCCTGAGGAATTAGCCATTAGAAGCGGTGCATTAAGGGGAGCAAAAGGACGGCCCAGCAGAATTGTCAAAACCTTTACCTCAAACCCAGCCGAACTCGAAGAGCTCAACTGGAGCTTATTCAGAAGATACCAATTGATTAAGAAGCGAGAAACCACTTGCGAAACCTTTTTGGTGGAAGATGCTGAGCTAATAGTGTTTGCTTTTGGGATAGCAGCCCGGATTGCTAAAGGTGCAATCAGAACAGCACGGGCAAGGGGTCTCAAGGTAGGAATGTTAAGACCAATTACCCTCTGGCCGTTTCCTACTGAAAAAATTCGAGAATTGGTCAAGAGGACAAAACATTTTCTTGTCTTTGAAATGAATATGGGCCAGATGATAGAAGACGTGCAACTAGCGTTGGAAGGCAAAGGAGAAGTTTCCTTCTATGGGAGGCCGGGAGGCATAATTCCCACTCCAAACGAGGTTGTTCGGGTAGTCTCACGGCTTTATTATCAGAAGGGTTTGAACTAAATAAATGAAAAAAGTATACACCCGACCCAGATCACTGAAACGAAATCCTTTCCATTACTGTCCGGGGTGTGGTCACTCCGTCATTCATAGGGTCATGACTGAGCTAATTGACGAGATGAATCTTCAAGATAAGGCCGTTGGTATCCCACCACCCGGATGCTCGGTCTTTGCTTACCACTATTTTGACGTCGATATGGCAGAGTCGGCGCACGGCAGAGGGGCGGCTGTGGCTACTGGCATGAAAAGGGCTTTTCCTGAGGTAATAGTCTTTACTTATCAGGGAGATGGTGATCTTGCTGCCATCGGTACTGCTGAGACTATACACGCTGCCAACAGAGGGGAATGTATAACGGCCATTTTTATCAATAACGCTGTCTACGGAATGACCGGGGGACAGATGGCACCAACTACCCTTTTGGATCAGAAGACTACTACTACTCCTTACGGACGGGATAAAAAGATAGAAGGATATCCTATCAAGATGAGCGAGATTGTGGCCTTGACCAAAGGTGCGGTATATATTGAGCGGGTTGCCGTTAATTCTCCATCAAATATCAGAAAGACAAAAAAGGCCATCCGCAAGGCATTCCAAGTACAAATCGACAATCTCGGTTTCTCTTTGGTTGAAATACTCTCTCCCTGCCCCACAAATTGGAAGATGAGTCCATTAGAATCATGGCAGTGGATCGATAAAGAAATGACGAAAGAATTCCCCTTAGGAGTAATAAAGGATATGGCTGGTAAGAAAGATGCTGATTAAAACAATCTTTGCGGGTTTCGGAGGTCAGGGTGTTCTTTCAATAGGTCTCAATTTGGCCCAGGCAGCAATGTTAGAGGGTAAGAATGTAACCTACTTGCCCTCTTATGGCGCCGAGGTTCGCGGCGGTACTGCCAATTGCACAGTAGCTATATCAGATGAGGAGATTGCTTCTCCGGTTGCTTCCAGTCCGGAGTTCGTTGTAGCCATGAATCAACCTTCTCTGGTCAGATTTCAAAATCAGATTCAATCAGGAGGTCTACTCTTCGTCAATTCCTCTTTAACAGAAACGGAAATCTCAAGGGGTGATATTGACGTTGTCAGTGTTCCTGCAAATAGTATTGCTGAAAAGTTAGGGGCTCCAAAATCGGCTAACATGGTGATGCTGGGCGCATTCATCAAAAAGAGCAATCTGGTTTCCCTTTCCAGCATAATTGAAGGGCTAAAAACCATTTTAAAGAATAAACAAAATTTGATCGCTGTAAATAAAGAGGCCTTAACAGTAGGCTACGAGCTGTTCTAATCCAAGTTGAATCGAAACTTCAACAAATGGAGAATCTTTCGGAGCTACATTTAATCGGGGGTGAATTATGTGCATAAAACAGATTTCGGTTACTCTGGAAAATGTGCCAGGGAAATTCCTGGATGTGAGTGAATGTCTTGGTGCTGAAGGGATAAACATTAGGGCCATTTCAGTAGCTGATACATCCACTGCCAGTACTGTGAGATTTGTAGCTGATGATCCCCAAAAAACTGCCAATGTTCTAAGAAGCCAGGGCTATTTCATACAAGAGAGCGATGTTATAGCAGTGGAGGTCCCTGATCATCCTGGTGGTCTTCGAGCCGTACTTAAGCCGTTAAAAGGGGCCAATATTAATGTTCTCTATTTCTATCCCTATCTGGGTAGGGGAGAAAGCGAGGAACCCATAGTTATTTTGGGCGTGGACAAAACTGAAGAGGCGATAGAAGCTTTAAGAAAGAACTGGGTTCATACCTTTGGTAAAGAAATCTATGCCTTGTGATGTGTGCCGACTGCAGTGGAATTCTGTGAATGTAACATTTGTCTGTTTTGTTACCTCTCAGGCAACAATTGGGCGTGTTGAAACCCTCCATCGCTCTAAGATACCCAAGCCCCATTAAGTATCCTACTTCTGCTGAATCTCATCGGCTCCTTTGACCTTTGATTAAACGGGTCCAGCTCAGTGCCTCATCCAGGTGAGCTCGAAGCGCATCAAAGCTGAAGTGCCTCTTTGCTACCATAGTGTTGTGGTCAGTGACGCCTCGGAACTTCTCAGGGCTCGTAAGAATTGTTATCACCTCGTGGGCCGCTCGCGTCAGCACTTCTATGGGTATCTGAACAAGCCCCCTGCAGTCTCTCTCTGGGAGAAGTGTGTCACCAAGAGACACGACTCTAACGCCCTTCGGGGCAATATCCTCCTTGAAGACGGGATACTCGAAAACTGCCACGGGCAGCCCGGCGGCGAAGGTTTCAAGAAGCTGGTTACCAAATCCTTCCCAACCAGTCGGGTAAAGGACAAAGTCAGCCACGGTATACATGTCTGGATATAGGGCATAGAATCCTTCCTCCTCCGAGCGTGTTGGGCGAACCTCATTCCCCAGGTACATCCAAATAATCCCCAGGGCATTGAAAAACTCAAAGAGTCTTTCTTGGTAATCAGCAAAGGCACGCTCAGGTCGCCCTGCCAGGACAAGCACCAGGCGGCTCTCTTCAGAGAATACCTCGCCATTGTAGAGCTTCCTACCGACTATTTCCTGGCGGAGACTCTGCAGCAGTGCAGTCAAGTGCCCAGCTAGCTCTGTCTGCTTGTTCGGGACAATGCGGGCTCCGACAAAGAGTGCAATGTCATTTGGCTTAATACTATGCTTTCCACGAAGAGACACTCGAATTCTGGCTTGCTCTGCCGCGTCAAGTTTTTGGTCAAGATCCAAGGTATCGGGGATTACTGTGGCTTCGATGCCTTTCTTCTTGAGAAACCTCTGGTTGCGAGAGTTGATCGTCCAGTGTTTGATGTTGGGCATTGTTGGTGGAAAGTACTCGTCGATAATCGATTTGGCGAAATTGCAAGTCGGGGTGAATTTGTAGGCCCCTTCGCTAAGAATATCGTGATGGATTGCGGCACAGGGTAGCTGTGTCTCTCGAAGTAGCTCAGTTAGACTCACTGTGGCCACGGGATGGACAGGAAGGGAAAGCACATTATGTACAAAGAGCAAATTAGGTGCGAAATCCTCGATTACTTTGCCTAACTGCTGTTTCAACTCCAAGCAAGAGACATCAAAGGTGCTTCTCAACTCGGTTTCGCTTGCAAAGTCCATTATTCCAAGCCCAAAGAGATTTCGCACCATCTTCGCCACTCCTTCACGGTCGAACTCCAATGCGGGTATGGCGAAGTCTGACCAATCGTATGCTGAGCAAATCGCTACCTTATGGCCCATCGCTTCGAGGAGGGCTTGACGTTTGGCTATTTCCAGGGAAACGCCGTCCGTGCCAGCCGAGTCGAGGGGATCCACGTTTACCCGTTGTTTTTGCAATCCCCCGGCGGGAGCGGAGCGGAAATGAACAATAAGCACTCTCATTATGCCATCTCCTTTGGGTAGCTTCCTATCGGCCTCCTTTTAGTATAAACGTTCTGGACGGTTAAAGCGAGGTGTAGTTACTAGTGCCAAAGGACGCACAATAAAGGCCACTGGAAGCGAGTCATAAGCGCTGTTCAAATCTTCTTTCAGCAATTTCTGGTACAATCTCCTATTATTGGTTGCTATCACTGTTGTATATACGAGCGCAAGAATGATAATATTTTAGTAGGTTAATGGCACTACCAAACACCTTGCCATTAGGACAAAGGGCAGACTTAAAACAGATGGAAAAGAGCACCTCGATTGCTGAGAAAGCCTATGCGGAATCCCTGAATGGGCCCCTCGAGGACGTAGCGAGTATAGGGGAAGCTGACGTAGTGGTGGGTATCCACTTCCGAAACGAAGTCGATACTATCGGGCAAGTATTCCACAGCGTGGCGCAGGGGCTCTCAGAGTTCTTTCTCGATAAAAAATGCGTTATTGTGTGCGTAGGTGGCTCAGAAGGAAAGGATGCTCTAAACGTTATTCAGGCGGTGCCTCTGAGACACGCAATAAAGAGGATAGCCTTCCTCATGAAGGATGAAAGCGTAAGCGGGAAAGTGTGGAGGCTCAGCGCAATAATGGAAATAGCGGACAGGCTAAACGCCGATGTAGCTTTGTTTGAGGCTGACTTCAAGAGTAGAAAAGGGAAAGCTGAAATTGAAGGCTTAGCTCCGGAATGGGTCAGGCGTCTCTTGTTTCCCCTACAGAAAGGAGGCATGGACCTAGTTATCCCAAGGTTCAACAGCCACTATCTTGACGCTCCGGCCTCCACTCACCTTGTGCGTCCTTTACTTGCTTCCATCTTCAATCTCAAAGTGGGAGGCCTCCCTGGAGGTATACTCGGGATCTCAAGCAAGCTCCTCAAAACCTATCTGGCCGATGCCAACATCTGGCGTAATGAAGTTGGTGAGTATGGGGTGGACAGCCAGCTCATCACAACCGCCATCATCAATGAAGCAAAGATTTGCGAAACCAGTTTAGGGGTAAAAATCTCTAGAGCCTATCCAGACAAAGAAATGGTGTGGAGGCAGCATGTCAAGGTAATCTTTGAACGCATAGCAGCCGACAAAGACAGGTGGCAGCAAATAGGAGACATAATCTACCCCGTGGCTATCTTCGGAGAGAGAAAAGACCACTGCGCAGAAGAAGTAGCACCAGACCCCTTTGCAATAGAGCGATACAGACAAGGTTTTAATGAGTTCCAAGGCTTATACGAAGAGATCCTGTCCAGAGAGGCTTCAATGGACTTACGGAAGCTAGCAGGGACTGATCGAAAGGATTTCAGGTTTCCTTCGCATCTCTGGGCCGAGATCGTTTATGACTTTATACTCGTTTACTGTCTAGGGCAAGAATTTGCTAAGGACAATATCTTAAATGCTTTCATTCCAATTTGTTACGCGAGGGAGGCCGGGTTTGCCCAGAAGCTTGAGGTATTCAAGCAACGGTCAGGGGCTACTATCCTCGACCAGGCAGAGCACCTCACGGCTCTTATGGCAGAACAGGATATCGAGCAGCAGATCGAGGAATTCATCAAACAGAAGCCTGGCTTCTTAGCGGCATGGAGGGATAAAGAAGATACTCTCAAGCCACTTCTGCCCATGGTGACTTACCGCGAATTCATACCTGGAGTTCCCTTAATATTGCCTAAGGAGTTTACCTCGCCCACCGGAGAGATCGTAAGCACCGATAGCATCTATAACGATATTCTTCAAAGATACTATAAGGAATTTGAGGAGTTTTGTCATGAGCAACTCAAGCTCCCTCACGAGCCGACTTCCACCGAGGTCGCTGAAAGCATAGAAGAGCTAATGCTCCAGGCAGAGCAGGATATGCACGAACTCCTTTTGAGTGGGGATCTTTCAACTTTGGATGGAACCAGGAAGGTTGTCAAGGCTATGTTCCAGAACTTTCCTCATTCGGAAGCCTTCACTCTAAAACCCGAGGTGGCCTCCTGGATTCTACAGCGAAATCCTCCCTCCAACTTGCTCATTAGATTCGGTGCAGCTAACTTGGCTGAACTCGAACGAAACTACGGTCCAAAGGATATCTTGGCTCTGTCAAGTCTGTCAGAGGAAACAGATCATACGGAGAGAGTGTGGGAATGGATAGCAGGAAATGCACGGCCCGAGCACTTTGCCCGCTTGCCTTTGGAGCCGCTGGTAGTGAGCTATGAAGATTTCTTCATGCTTGCACTTCTCAAGGAGCCTTCGACCTTAAGCAAGCTCGCAGGAAGGCTTGTCGTCACCAATTTGCGCCGGGGAGCAGGTGGCAAATTTCCTAAGCTGCGCTATTTCCTCACGACGGCCAAGAATATTGTGGAAGCTGAGAGATTTGGGGAGATCTGGGGACAGTTTGCACGGGAGAGAAAGGAATTCGGGAACAGGGTAGTAAGCTCGCTGAAGGGCCATTGGGGGAGAGAGCCCCTATCCGCCCACAACATGTTTGAAAACAAAATCCAGAGGATATTAGTCGAGCGGCTGAGGAAAATGATTCGGGATTTGGAGACAAGTGGGGACTCCTCATTGTTGCGTCTCACCCAAAGCTTGAGCCATATCACGGATTGCTACCACCTTGCCTTGTCCTTGCCCGATTGCACATTTATACCCTGCTCTGCTTGGACCTGGGCCAGTTATAGCTTCAAGGGTGGGGAGGGCATGCCCACGCCTCTTTCACTGCATGTGGAGAGAGATTGGACATCACGGGAGCTTCTGGTGGAACTGTTTAAGGCCCTGGGAGACAGCGAAGAGAACATTGATAGGAAGACTGTGGAACTGATGGGGCAGGGGATGGAGTCGGAGAGCCTGGCTCGGCTGATCCTTCCTGGTTGGCAAATGACACAGAAGGTTATGCCTGAGCAACTGCCACGCCCGGCGGAGCCTGAAGCAGGCAAGCTGCGCAGGTTTACAGGAAACCCCATTCTCAAGGCGATACCAGAACACTACTGGGAATCCAAGTATGTGTTCAATCCAGGTGCAATAAAGTTGAATGGCAAGATCCACATTCTGTATCGCGCCTGTGGAGAGGATGAGATTTCCCGTATTGGGCTGGCCGTAAGCTCAGATGGCTTACATATTGAGGAGAGGTTGGACAACCCAATATTCATGCCAGAGGAGGAGTGGGAGGCAAGAGGCTGTGAGGATCCGAGGCTTGTCCTCATGGGAGAACGCATCTACATGTTGTATACTGCTTACAGTAGCGTCGCTGCTCAAATCGCCCTAGCTTCAATTGGTCTGGAGGACTTCTTGAACCGTCGCTGGGACAAGTGGAAAAGACATGGCCTCGCTTTCCCCGGCTGTGACGACAAGGATGCCACCTTGTTTCCGGAGACGTTCAATGGACGGTATGTCATGCTTCACAGGATCGAGCCGAGTATTTGGATTTCCTCCTCTGAGCGCTTAGACTGCCCCTGGCCGCGACAAGAGCATCGGATATTGGTAGGGCCAGGAGCAGGAATGGCGTGGGATGGGTTCAAGATTGGCGGTGGGTCCCAGCCTATTAAAACCAAATATGGCTGGCTGGTCATCTATCACGGTGTTGACCGACTCTTTGTTTACAGGTTGGGGGTGCTTTTGGTGGGGCTGGATGACCCAGGACAGGTGCTTTATCGCTCGCCCAATCACATATTAGAACCCGAAGAAACCTATGAGCTTGGCGAGGAAGGATGCTATGTTCCTAATGTAGTATTCAACTGCAGTGCTGTGCCTAGAGTTGATAAGGAAGTGCTTGAGGACGATGATGAAGTTCTTGTTTATTATGGCGCAGCAGACACGGTAGCCTGCGTTGCCACAGCGAAAGTGTCCGACCTTATTCCAGAAGAAATCAGGCAAGGCAAAAAGCACAGCAACTATCGGGGATAATACGCCTCTGCAAGTTGCCATCTAAGCAAGCTCA
>Ga0307378_10003650_pt1 | contig 22395 bp, 17 predicted proteins | sample UN1MG_FD_202238 | JGI IMG/M metagenome (GOLD analysis project Ga0307378, IMG submission 202238) | Soil microbial communities from Risofladan, Vaasa, Finland - UN-1 | ecosystem: Environmental > Terrestrial > Soil > Coastal area > Acid sulfate soil | place: Finland: Risofladan, Vaasa | collected...
GGATACTGGAGGCAAAGCTGAAAGACATGGCCGAAGATGAAATGGTTGACGTAAAATCACAGGTAGCATAAACTATGAACCAAGGGAGTAGCCAATAAACCTCCAACTACGACAGGGACAACGTCGACCATATTAATTAAAATCACACTTTAATCGACTTTTATGGTGTACTGAAGTTACAGGAAATTGTTGATATTGAGATGAAACTGCGTTACTATGAGACTTGAGGCTTGCAAGAGTGTTTCAGTGAAATATAAATGGGAAATCTCGGATAAATCGGAATTTTATTCTGGTTGTAAAAAATGGCAAGAAAAATAAGAGTAGTACGTGCGACAGTTTTGGTTGTTATTTCAGAAGTGATGTTCATGCCGATTATGGCATTTTCCCAACAGACACTGGATCTCGCGAGTAAAAATACTCGAGTGGAGCTCAAGCCGGACAAAATCCTGTGCCGGGCAAAAGAATATCAAGGGATGCGCGGAACGCTTTATGTGCCGGAGGATAGAACCAAGCCTGACTCTCGAACGATAGAACTGCCGGTCGTCGTGGTGAAATCTTTGAGTTCGGATCCGGATTATCCGATATTCCGGTTTGCCGGCGGCCCGGGCGTTTCGAACATGAACCTCGGAGACAATATCAACGAATCGGACCTAGCCAAACACGACCTGGTCGAAGTCGGGTACCGTGGAGTTGACGGGCAGCCCAAACTAATGCACCCTCTTTTCAATGAGATTCTCAAGACCCCGGACTTTCTTTCCGAGCCCGGCCTAAAGGAAATAGGCAGAATGTTCGCCGAGGCGTGCAAATCACTGACGGCGGCGGGAATTGACGTCAGGCAATACAACATCCTGAACGTGGTCGACGATACGGAAGCGGCGAGGGCCGCTTTGGGGTATGAAAAAATAAACATAACCGGCGGAAGTTACGGCGGGTCGGTGGTTATGGTCTATTGCCTGAGATACCCGCAAAGCATTCACAGAGCCATTATGGCCGAGGCGGCTTTCCCCTATGACATCGCGTTCGGAAAGCCGTCGGAGTTCGATGAGAGGCTGAATCATATAAATGAGCTTTGGAAGAAGAACGCAGAGGCGGTAAAAAGGACGCCGGATATTGTGAGGACGATGAGAAATGTACTTGCCAAATTGCCGAAAGAATATAACGGCGTTCCAATAGATTCCTCGAAACTCAGATTGATGACCTCGTTCGGCATTACCAATCAGCGGTCTTACGCCAATATGGTCTTTGACGCTTACATTTCAGCCGAGAAGGGGGATTTCAGCAGCATCGCTGCGATGTGTCTGATGTCTGAGATGTTCGTGGGTTTAATCCAAACCGGCGACCTGATGGCAAAAACATTCAGCAGTGTCACCGACCCGAACAGAGATTTTGTTTCCGAATTAGACGACCCCGATTCGTTAATCGGCTCTCCCCTGTCGATGCTCGCATGGGGAGGCTTTCAATACAGCCGTTGGCCGGCAATTTCACTTGTAAAAGAGCATCCGCCAACGCAAAAATCGAACGTAGAGACATTAATCTTCTACGGCAGCAAACAGACGGGCGAGCCTTTTAGAAACAGGTACGAGGCTAATTTCAACCACGCCCATTGGGTGATTCTCGATGACCTGGGCCATACCGACATCTGGACAGTCACCTCCGATGGTACACAACATCTAATGCGCACGTTCCTGAATGAAGGGGTTGTGGACACCTCGAAATTCGGATCTATACCAGAATGGGATTTCACGCCCCAGACAACGTTCCACCAAATGGTGCAGAAGATGATGCAGCAGGGCGGGAAGAGTTGAGTTCTTAAGATGGATTTGGTATTCTACCTGAAACGAGGTTCAGCAGCGTAGCCTGGCGGTGATCAATAGGAGATATGCCATGCGCTGTGTAATCATCTCAATCGTATTGTCACTGTTGTTATCGTCACCCGGATTATGTCAGATTAATCAGGGTAATTCTCTCACATGGAATAAGCAGGATCAAATTGACACGGCCGATCAACTCATTATATTGGGCAAAGCGCCAGTGCTTTAGGACAAGCATTTTGTCCTCGGTGCGGATGTAGATCTGGATCCTGGTCTGCAAGACAGACGTGTCTACGTACAGGCGCCAATTCAAGTTTTCACGGGTGTTTTCGACGGTAATGGTCACGTGATCTCCAATATGACAATTACAGGCACAAACTACCTTGGATTGTTTGGTCGGTTGGAATCAGAGGCCGAGATCAAGGACTTGGGCATCGTGGATGTTCAGGACCTGATAGTTCTTGCCGATCATTTGTTCGAGGAAGTTCCACCAATTGAGTAGATTGTCAATTGAAAGCAGGAGTAAACAAAGCACAAACTCAAAAAAACATGACGTCCAATATACCAAAGAGCTGGCAGCTTGAGAAAGTTGTCAGCCCTTTTTTGTCCCAAAAAGAATTACATGATTGTTATATTTCTTTCTCACCATATACTTAATCCGATTACACACCTAAAATTCCGGAAAAATCTTCACTTTTTGAAAAATATTCGAGGTTGGGTGCTTCCATCAATCCTCATATTTGATATTTGTAGTGACAAAATGGAGTCACGAAGTCACCTGAAAATCAGGGTGTTTTTAGCTCATGAAAGAGGTGGCTTTTCGAATAATTCTGGTATTTTGGAACTTATGGGAAGGGCAACTTTTTTTGCGAGTTCAAGTAGGTGACGTGTTCGCTGTTTGAATGGCCTGTAGGGAGCCTTAAACACAACCACATCAAAAATAGATACCCACTCAAATCCAAAGATTTTCCTTGACGGGAAAGTAGGTAATATGATATAGATAATATTAGTGAAGCTTGTGCCTGCGTAGTCGGGCATCTGTGGTTTTGGGATCATCCAGCGAGCGTAATTCTCGCCGGGCTGCGGTGGGTTTTGCCCCGACGAGTAGTTTTCCGAATAGAGGAGGAGTTATTATGTGCGACATAGAGTTGTAATTGAGACTTTGTGCTCGCAGTTAAGATTGTACAATTCAATTAACAACCTATATCTATTTTTTAAGGAGGACTATTATGTATAAGAAATTGATTTATTTAGTTTCTTTTGTTTTTGTGTTAAGTCTGGTTCTACCGAACGCACTGGAGGCAGACCTTGTCGGTTTGTGGAAGTTTGATGAGGGTTCCGGCAATACTGCTATGGATTCTTCAGGTAATGGCTTCGATATACTGCTGCCTGATACTACTACGTGGGAAGATGGGTTGTTCGGGGGTGCGGTACACTTTCACGGTGTGGGCGAAGGAAACGTAGGGAATTTCAGGTACAGGTTACAATGGTCAAGCAACTTGTTTGACATTCTTAACCCTTAAAAGGAGGAAATCTACCATGACGAAATTCACATTCACCCTGATAGCGGTTATCGCCCTATCAACAACCGTCGCCTTTGGAGGCGAATGGATCATATTCAGTGACGAACTCCCGCCCGGCGCTGATTTAGCGGTGCATGGTAACAGCCAGTTTGTCGTCAGCAACTCGAACCCCTACCAAGGCGCAAATCACTTGAAACGGGACTTTGCGACCTGGGGAGACTGGGGCTGGATTACGGGCGTAATGAGTCTGAATTTAAACCTGTCCAGCATCGACTTCGACACCGCTTATCTCGAGTTCTACATCGATGGCGGGACGAACGCTATCGGCTACCTGGAACTGAGGCTGGGGGGCGCCGCGTGGGATCCGGACTTCCAAAATACCAGCGTCACTGTTGATGACCAGCCCGGCTATGAGCTGATTAAAGTGATGCTCAAGGATTTCACAAGGACAGGCGGTGGAGCCAGTCCGACGAACCTCGATGAGTTCACGGGGGGAACGGGCATGATTGACCGAATTTCGTGGGGCTTTGGGGCGGCTGGTGATCTGTTCGTTGATGAGGTTCGAATCCTCGATGCGGCAGGCGGGGTCACCGCTATTGCCTCTAATCCCGGTCCGGCTGATGGTGCTTACCATGAGGATACATGGGTGAACCTTTCCTGGAAGCCGGGAGATTTGGCAGTCTCGCACGATGTCTATTTGGGCAACAATTTCGACGATGTTAACGATGGCGTTCCCGAAACATTCCAGGGCAACCAGACCTCGACGTTTATTGTTGCCGGCTTTCCCGGATTCCCTTTTCCCGATGGTCTTGTTCCGGGTACGACCTATTACTGGCGAATCGATGAAGTCAATGACACCGAGCCGAATAGCCCGTGGAAAGGAGAGGTCTGGAGCTTTGCGATTCCACCTAAGACAGCTTATGCACCCGACCCGGCTAATGGTGCCGAGACAGTAGATGTGGACGTGGAGCTTGGTTGGACGGCAGGTTTCGGTGCGAAACTGCACACCGTTTATTTCGGTGAAAGTTTTGATGAGGTTAACAATGCCTCCGGTGGTCCCCCCCAGGGAACTACGACTTTTACTCCCGGCACACTTCAGATGGCCAAGACTTACTATTGGCGAGTTGATGAGTTTGATGTTCTCGAAACACATAAAGGCGACGTATGGAGCTTTACAACCGAAGGTGCCGTTGCGGCACTTAACCCGGCTAATGGTGCTGTGGATGTAAAGCAAACACAGATTATTACCTTCTCGCCGAGTGTCTTTGCTGCTTCGCACCAGTTATACTTCGGCACTGATAAAGATGCCGTGAAAAATGCCGATACCGGCTCGCCGGAGTATAAAGGCACCAGAGACCTTGGTGCTGAGAGCTATGACCCCGGAAAACTCGAGCTGGATGCCACCTACTATTGGCGTATTGATGAGGTCAATAACGCCAGTCCCGACAGTCCGTGGCCAGGCATCCTTTGGAGCTTCACGACAGCCGGCTTCCTTGTCGTGGACGATTTCGAGGACTACGATTCCGGGGACAACCAGATATGGTATTCGTGGAAAGACGGGCTTGGCTATGCCGCGCAAGGTACTGAACCAGCCTATCCCGGTAATGAAACCGGCTCTGCAGTAGGTGTCGAAAGCACTGCTTCTTTTACCGAAGAAACTATCGTTCACGGAGGCAACCAATCGATGCCATTCTGGTACGACAACAGCATCCTCATGTATTCAGAGGTAGAGAAGACGCTGACTTATCCGCGTGACTGGACTGAGAATGGCGTGACCACATTAACGATTTGGTTCACAGGCGATTCGGCTAACGCCGCCGAGCCGATGTATGTTGCTCTCAACGGCAGTGCAGTGGTCACTCACGATAATCCTGATGCAGCACTGGCAACTAGATGGACGGCCTGGAATATCGACCTGCAGAAATTCGCCGACCTGGGAGTAAACCTTTCCAACGTAAATTCGATTACTCTTGGCCTTGGTTCTGTTACCGGCGGCACAGGTATCATGTACTTCGATGATATTCGTCTGTATCCACCGGCACCATAAACCGTTTGATTTGGCTGGCAATTACAACTGCTTAATTGATATAGCGGATTCGCAACAATTTGGGGCTTATATATAATGATTCGGTATAGGCTCCGTTCGTTTATCACCTAAAAGAATTACGTGATCGATTCATTTCTTTTCACCCGGATACTTAATCCGGGAAAAATGAAAAAATCTTTATTTTTTCGACAAAATATGGGTTTTAGTGCTTCCATAAATCGTCAAATTTGATATTTGTAGTGTCAAAATGGTAACATAATGTCACCTGAAAATCAGGGTATTTTTTAGCTCCTGAAAGAGGTGGCTTTGTGAGTAATCTTGAGCCATAGCTGTGGATAACCAATAGTCGTACCCACTCAATACTTGAGCCTTGTTCTCTACACCAATTTCCTCTATAATATACTCCAGCGAACTTAGATTCGTTTTCACACCTCCGATGCAACATCTGAACAAGATACAGGAGGCCAAAACATGAGAGAAAGATTTGCAAATCAGGCCGTGCTCGGGATAGTGCTTATTTGTCAGGTCTCTATTTGCCTCGCCGTCGAAGCCCCCGATCCAAACGACAGCTCCAAATACCTCAACGCTGTGTGCGAGTTTGCTGACAATGTTCTTAAGTACGGAAGAGATACCTATGGTCCTAAGCATACCCCGTTATTTGTCGACGGCTTAAACATCCATACCCACGAGCCGGTGAAGTGGATAGACCTGGATGGAACAAAGTGGATTCTTTCTAATCTGGCTTCTCAGCAGAATCTCTTCCGTGTCGACTACATGGCTGCCATTTTTGCGTAACCACCTGGATATATCTTGGGCAATCGACTTCTTCACTGTCACGACCATCAACTTCGCCACGTATTATGTATTCCTTGTTTTTGATCATGGCCGTCGCAGAGTCATACACTTTGCAGTAACAAGAAATCCATTTATGAATTGGGTTATCCAGCAGCTACGTGAGGCGATGCCATTTGGTCTACAGCCAAAATATCTCTTCCGTGACAATGATGGGATCTATGGCAACGGCGTACGAGCTTTTCTGGACAGCTGTGGCATAGAGGAAGTTCGCACAGCATACCGAAGTCCTTGGCAAAATCCATTCGTAGAGAGATTCATCGGAACGCTACGGCGAGATATGCTCAATCATGTGATAGTGCTTGGTCAGGGACATCTTGAGCGGCTGCTTCGGGAATTCATCGAAGAGTACTATCACGTGGCACGACCACACCAGGGTCTAGAAGGTGACACGCCTGTCTTACAAACGAAACAACCACAAATTTTAGGCCCAAGCAAACTTATTTCTATTCCCGTTCTCGGAGGTTTGCATCACAGGTATATCCGCGTAGCTGCATAGGTCAGTGAAGAAGTTTTTTGATAGTTGTGTCAATATTGCCTGCCGATTCCCCGGTCTGCTGTGCGAGAAAGGCTTTTGGCAATCAACTCACCTCCACGAGTTCGATCAACGTTTTATAGATTTCATCGGTTCTGAATCTCGTATTCCCATTGGATGAGGTTTTTCTGGGGGACAGGAGCAAATCCGTTAACTGGGGCTTCATCTGCGTTGCTTGCAACGACGGTGATTATCAGCAGCACAATAGAATCATCACTTGGACAAGATTAAGAGCTATAGGATTTACCGGCACACCTCAAATCCGGCAATTAGATAAGTGATTTGATCCGGTCATCCAACGCTTTCTGGTCGGTAGCAAATGCACAGAAGGCGCTGAGATTCATTAAAGCATCCAAACCGATTTCGCCACGAGTGAGTCTGTCTTTCCATTTATTGTAAACCGGAATTTTACCGTCCTTGGTAGCCGTACTTATATCACTCTTAGACAAATTAGGTAAAAAGTCAGAAAAGCCGGCGTTGGCAAAATGCATCCGGACAGCTTCTGGTGTAAGAGTTTCAATATCCTTTTCAAGCAACCGGTCAACAGCTTTCTTAAACGGCTCAGAAACATCCCACAGCGTTTGGGCCCCGAAGTCCTCGAGCGTTATTCCTTCTTTAAGTGAGACGGTTGGGTCCTGTTCAATTTGCCGGGAGGGTTCATCGAGAGGGCTGCTTTCATACTGGGCGGCTACCTTGGGCGGCATAGTGAAAACATCAAGACCTCCGAGAACAGGGACTTGTGCTCCTTCCCTCATGCTTGCAGCTATGAGTAAGCTGTGAGTTCTTTTGGCCTGCCGAAGTTTCAATAATTCCCTCTGCGTTGCCAAGGTGGCTTTCTCGCCGATGTTTTTTCCATCTCCAAGGTTATTGTCAACGACAAACGCGTTCAATCTGCCTAAGAATACATTGACAAAGGTGGGTTGAGCGAGCAACGCTGCAAGGTAGTTCTGTCTGGCAGAGAAGCCCAACGTGAAGTTTACCGCAACTCCAAGCTGGCCCAGCTTGCGGGTTGCCAGAAAGCCAGCAGGCGTCAGTGGGACCTTAATGTAGAACCGTTCGGGACAGATGTCAAAGTACCGCTTTCCGTATGTAACGGTCCTCTCGACATCATGGGCCAAATCGGTATGGAGCTCGACGCTGACCCATGCATCAAATATGTCAACAAGCCTCAAGGCGTGATGAGCATTAAGCACAAAAGCTATCTCCAGAATCAGTTTTTTTTCGTCGATGCCCGGAGCGGTTTTGCGGAGAGCATCGGCTGCCTCACGAACCAAACCATCATAGATGCCCTTTTGGATTTCCTTGTTGAGCAGTGTATTGTTGGTGGTCAGTGCCTCGAACTCCGAGCACCAGAGCTTTTTAGCTTCGTAGATGTCCCCAGTGTCAAGCCATAATCGCGTTCCAAGATCGCGCACTTTTCGCCAAACGGGTTTCTGCTTAAGTTCCACTTCAGGCCTTCCAAATTCATGAGAGAAACTCTTGCGCGATATATCGTGTGTGACGGCAGCTACTGCTTCTATATTAATCATTTTGTTTCTCCCGCCTTGGAGGGGCCTTTGGCCGGATGTAAATCCTGCTTCCATGTCCATTCGCGAATCTCCGGCATATCCTGCCCGTACTTTTCAATATATTGATTGTGTTCTATAAGTTTGTCACGGACATATTGTTTGGTATAGGCAGCCATATATCCGAGTTTTGGGACCCTGTCTATGACGTCCGCCACCAGGTCAAAACGATCCAGATCATTGAGTACAAGCATGTCGAATGGGGTCGTGGTTGTTCCTTCTTCTTTATAACCTCTGACGTGCATGTTCTTGTGGTTGGTCCTGCGGTAAGTGAGCCGGTGTATTAACCACGGGTAGCCGTGATACGCGAAGATAATGGGTTTGTCTGTGGTGAATAGTGTGTCGAATTCCTTGTCTGATAGACCATGAGGATGCTCTTCTTTGGGCTGCAGCGTCATTAAATCGACCACATTTATGACCCGCACCTTAAGGTCAGGGGTGTACTCTCTGAGCAATTCGACGGCCGCCAGTGTCTCCAAAGTCGGCACATCCCCCGCGCAGGCCATAACCACATCCGGCTCACTGCCTTTATCATTACTTGCCCACTCCCAGATGCCGATTCCGGACGTGCAATGCTTGACAGCCGAGTCCATATCGAGCCACTGCGGCTGTGGCTGCTTGCCCGCCACGATGACGTTAACATAGTCACGGCTTCGCAGGCAATGGTCCACTACGGACAAAAGAGTGTTTGCATCAGGCGGGAAATACACGCGAACCACATCGGCCTTCTTGTTCACAACGTGATCGATGAACCCGGGGTCCTGATGGCTGAATCCGTTATGGTCCTGCCGCCAGACATGCGAGGTCAGCAGGTAATTTAATGAAGAAATCGGACGCCGCCAAGGGATTTCCTTGCGTGTGACTTTCAACCACTTTGCGTGTTGATTGAACATTGAATCCACGATATGAATGAAGGCCTCATAGCAAGAGAAGAATCCGTGCCGGCCGGTGAGCAGATATCCCTCCAGCCATCCCTGGCATGTATGCTCACTGAGAATCTCCATAACCCTTCCATCCGGAGAGAGGTTATCATCTTCGGGCAGGATTTCGGCCATCCATGCTCGACCGGTTGATTCGAATAAAGCCCCCAGACGATTCGATGCCGTCTCATCAGGGCCGAATACCCGGAAATTCCGCCGCTTCTTGCTCAAATTCATCACGTCGCGGAGGTAACTTCCCAGCACCCTTGTTGACTCGGCCATGACAGCGCCCGGCCTGGGAACATCCACAGCGTAATCCTGGAAGTCCGGCATTCTAAGGTCTTTAAGAAGCAGACCGCCGTTGGCATGTGGATTGGCGCCCATTCGCTTTTCGCCGGAAGGGCTCAAGGCTGCAAGTTCCGGAATAAGCGTGCCGTTCTCATCGAACAATTCTTCCAATTTGTAGCTCTTCATCCAACTCTCAAGTAGTTTAACATTTTCAGGTTTTTTCGTCATATCCGACAGCGGGACCTGGTGTGAGCGCCATGAGCCTTCGGCTTTCAAGCCGTTAACCTCTTTAGGACCGGTCCAGCCTTTGGGTGTTTTCAGGATAATCATCGGCCATCTGGGCCGCGTCGCCTTGCCCTGTTGACGTGCCTCTTTCTGGATTTTCTTTATCTGGTTCAGTATTGCATCAAGTGTTTTGGCCATAAGCTGGTGCATGGCCTCCGGCTCGGAACCTTCGACAAGATAAGGTTTGTAACCATAACCGGTAAAAAGCTCCTCAAGCTCTTCGTCGGGTATACGGGCCAGGACTGTAGGGTTGGCAATTTTGTAGCCGTTCAAATGAAGGATAGGCAATACCGCGCCGTCGGTGACGGGATTAAGAAATTTGTTCGAATGCCACGCTGTGGCGAGCGGCCCGGTTTCAGCCTCACCATCCCCCACCACACAGGCGACGAGCAGGCCGGGATTGTCAAAGGCCGCGCCGAAAGCGTGAGAAATTGCATATCCAAGCTCACCCCCCTCGTGGATTGAACCCGGTGTCTCCGGGGCCACATGACTGGGAATGCCCCCGGGAAACGAGAATTGCTTGAACAACTTTTTCATTCCGGAGGAATCCTGTGAAATGTTTGGATACAACTCGCTATAGGTCCCCTCGAGGTAGGTGTTGGCCACCATTGCCGGTCCGCCGTGGCCCGGTCCGCAGACGTAAATTACATTAAGGTTCCGGGCCTTTATCACGCGATTTAGATGAGCGTATATGAAGTTCAGACCCGGTGTTGTCCCCCAGTGTCCCAGCAGCCGGGGCTTAATGTGTGCTAATTTCAAAGGCTCTTCCAAAAGCGGATTGTCATAAAGATAAATCTGCCCCACCGAAAGATAGTTTGCCGCCCGCCAGTATGCATTAATAAGTCTCAACTCTTCTTTGGAAAGGGGCCCTGATTTGGTGACAGGTTTGAGGTCGGCTGAATCTGTCTTGCCCATGATATCCTCCCTTGCTTTCCATGCCGGGTGAAGTCTATTATTCAAGAACTTTCCGCGGCGTTCAATTGAGTTTTTAGCTTAGACGAATCAAACGATAAAAACTACACTGAAATTGTAAAACGAACCGTTAGTACAAACAAGAAAAATTGCTAATTCCCAGCCATGCTCAGTTTTTAGCTTCTTTTACCGGTTAGGATTCTGTAAGTTTCCCGAGCGATGACCAGCTCTTCGTTGGTGCGAATCGTCATTGCATAGACTTCGGAGTTTGGTGTTGAAAAGACCGCAGCATTTTCCTTGTTTTTGGCTTCATCAATTTCGAGGCCGAGATATCCAAAGTTTTCCAGAATTCTTGCCCTCAAATCTGCGCTGTTTTCGCCAATTCCGGCCGTAAATACAATGGCGTCCACGCCATTGAGGGCTGCAACATAGGCACCGATATATTTCTGGATTCTGTACACAAATATTTCTATGGCCGTTTTCGCTTTCTTGTCGCCATTACTTGCTGACTTTAGGACATCACGCATATCGCTTTGGCCGCAGAGGCCGAGCAGGCCGCTTTTTTTATTAAGGAGCAAACCGACTTCCTCGAAGCTCAACCCGAGGTCTTTCGTAAGGTACAGGACAACAGCCGGGTCAATATCGCCGGAGCGCGTCGCCATCATCACACCTTCCAGAGGGGTCATACCCATTGAGGTATCAACGCTTTTTGCTCCGTCGAAAGCCGTTATCGAGCAACCGTTGCCAAGGTGGCATGTTATTACTCTTAGTCTCTCCGGAGGTTTTCCTATTATTCGAGCGGCTTCGTTGTAAACATAACCATGGCTTATACCCTGAAAGCCGTATCTGCGAATTCCGTGCTTTTCGTAAAATTCCAACGGCAGTCCATATAAGAACGCCTTTGCCGGGATCGTCTGATGCAAAGCCGTGTCGAACACTGCCACGTTCGGAACGCCCGGCAGCAGCTCTTCGCAGAGCGTTATTCCTGCGGCATTTGCAGGATTATGTAAGGGAGCGAATCTTGAATTATCCATTATTGATTTAGCAACATCTTCATTAACCAGAGTGGAGTCTAAGAACTCGCTGCCGCCGTGTACTACGCGATGGCCAACAGCATCTATGTCAGCTCCTGATTTTAGTGATGCAGGCACATCATCCCGTAAAATCTCGAATATCGCCTTTAGAGCCGTTCTATGGTCAGCCAAAGGCCTGACAATTTTCTCATCCTGCCGGTCATGTTTCTGATGACGAAGAAAGGCATCGTCCAAACCGATACGTTCCGCAGAGCCGCCTGTCAATAAAAAATAGTCCCGGCTTTGATCGAACAACTTGTACTTTATCGTACTCGAACCGGAATTAAGGACCAATATTATCATTGTTATAGTCGTGAAAAGAAGTTTCGTTTTTCCTTAAGAAATTGAACCTGTATCATTTGTTCTTATTCGCTTTAATGCCTGCTGCAACGAGCTGTATCCAATATTTTCTCCATATTTGCCTTTCCATCCGGCCCTTGCAACAAGGTCGCGCACCGGCCCTTTCATGCAGCAAAAGGCAAACCGAATCCCTCTTTCACTGTAAGCTTTGATGATATTTTCCAAGGTGCTGATAGCTACGGCATCAACATCATTAATACCCGAGAAATCAAAGAGCACCCATTTGAGCTTCGTATTGCGCTCGATCCACTGCCTGAGCCGGTCTTCGACAAATCTCATATTGGCAAAATACAGTGAAGCATCGACCCGAAATATTAGAATATCAGGATATGTCCGTGCTTTGGAGTATCGCTCGATATTGCGAAACACATCTTCGCTTTCAAGATATCCAAGTTGTGCCATATAAGGATGAGCACTTCGCTTGATAAACAGTCCCAGTGAAAAAACCGCTCCAATCAAGATTCCCCATTCGACGCCCAGCCCAAGCGTACATACGAAGGTCAGCACCAGTGTCAAGGCGTCAGCGGGCTTTATCCTGAACAGGCGAATAGGCTCTTTGATATCAATCAACCCGACAACTGCGACAATGATAATGGCGGCCAGGATTGTATTTGGCAGATAATAGAACAGCGGTGTTAGAACAAGCAGAGTCAGCATAACAACAACTACGGTAATGATGGATGCCAGTCCGGTTCTGGCACCGGCCTGGTAATTAACAGCCGTGCGGGAAAAACCGCCGGTTACAACATAGCCTGAGAACAACGAACTTATAATGTTAGCCAGGCCCAGACCACGCAGTTCCGAATTGGCATCAACTTCATATTTTTCCTTTGCTGCAACATACCGAGCCACTGAAATCGACTCCATATATCCGACAAAGACAATCGCCAATGCCGTCGGAACAAGTTTGAGCCATTGGGCGGGGTCAAAATGAGGCAAAGAAAAACCCGGCAGACCTCCAGGTACTGTTCCAACTGTTTTTACTCCGGCATTCGGCAGCTTAAACAGATACACAATCAACGTTCCTGCAATGACAAATAGTAACGCACTCGGGAACCTGGGATACTTTTTCTTGATAATTGTCAAACCAACAATAGCACAGGCCCCAATCGCCAGTGTCGCAGGATTTGTCTGCTGTAGATGTTTTAGAATAATCAAAATCAAGCGAAAAGCCGAATTCTCATTAGGTAGCTGAATCCCGATAAAATGTTTCATCTGACTCAGGCAAATGACGATGGCCGCTGCAGAGGTAAAACCACTAAGTACCGCATGTGAGAAAAAATTAGCCACAAATCCCAGTCTGAGCAGTCCCGCGGCCATTTGCAGAACACCGACCATAATCGTTAATGTCACCACTAATGAAATATACTCCTGCGAGCCGACTTGGGCCTCTTTGGAGCAGGCGGCAAAGACCAGCAGGGAAACCATCGCCACCGGCCCGACGGCCAAATGTCGCGAGGAGCCCAGTAACACATAGGCAATTATTGGAAGCGTGGAAGCATACAATCCAATCACCGGGGGCAGACCCGCCAGCATCGCATAGGCCATCGCCTGCGGCACCAGCATAACCGCGACGGTTAATCCGGCTGCCAGATCGCCGCGCAGATTCTCCTTGTGATAATACCTGAGCCAGTTGATAATTGGGAAATATTTCTCCAACAAGAAACTTCTCCCTCAAAAACTATCCACTTCAAATCGTTGTTAATCAGCCGGAAATTTCTAAAAGTGCCAATGCTTACAATCCCGCTTTTGCTATGAGAAGCAACAATAAAATAATCAATATTGCCACCGGGACGATAACAATCCATTGGTTCACCTTAAAAAGCTGCGGCAAAGTCAGCTCGCCAAAATCCATCTTGCTCAAAATCGTTCCCTGCAGCTTCGGATATGCCAGGGCGAATAACCATGCACCTAGCAGGATTCCAACCATGCCGCCGAGCAAAGCATCGAGTGCCCCGGTACCGGCAGCGGCCGCTACCGTACCCGGACAATAGCCCAAAACGCCGAATCCTATACCAAATATTAAACCCCCAATTACCGAGGTCCCGATTGAGCCGGCTTTCGGATGTAATTTTGCCAGGCCAATACCACCGAGCAAGTGGACTCCTATCATCCCGACAAGCACCGCAGAGAGCATTATTTTAACTACGGTGAAATCCTTTAAAAGCAGTTGCCCGATAATGATATCGTATTGTGTCACTCCGCCTTTTTGCAGCAAAAATCCAAAGACAATTCCCATCCAAAAGCCGAGTGTCAACTGCATTTTTTTTCCCCCGTGTAGTGTGTTCAGCATCTTTACAATCCTTTTTGTACTTAGACTAAAACGTGAAAAATTAACATGGCACTGGCTATTCCCCCGGCGAAAAAGCACAACGCGGCCAGCCAACTGCTCACCGCGAGCTGGAGTGTGCCGCTTATTCCGTGACCGCTCGTACATCCGCCGGCCCACCGGGCGCCAAAACCCATAATGACCCCTCCCGCCAGGGCAGTAAGCCATCGGGCGAACCGGCCGGCCCCGATTGTTTCACTCCAAAAGCCAGGTACCCATTGCCATATGAACCGGCCCGACAAATGGGAGGAAAGAAAGGACCCTATTATCACACCAAGCACCAGCATCCATTCCCAATCGACAGCCGGTGCAAATTTCTTGTAGTATGGTCTTTCCTCCACCTTTTTGCCCCGGAAGATTCTCTCGAGCATTCCGCCCGTTCTGGCGAATGCAGTCGAGCAGCCGAGGGGTTTGTCAGAAATGACAAAGGACACCCAGCTCAGCACACCAATCAGCGCACCGACCAAATACGGCGACCATTGTTCCGCTCTTAAAAATTCCATGATTCGTTCTCCCTATCTGCATAGTTATTACATACAATCTGTTTGCTCTTTTAAGACTAATAAATTTATACCGGTCTGACCTGCGGCACATGAGGGGCCATACACATCGGACACTCCGCGGCAAAACCTGCTGCACTATACCCGGTCATACCGCCGGCGACATTGTACAATTCACTAAATCCCCGCTGTTTGAGCAAACTCGCACCAAGACTTGAGCGATGTCCCGTACTGCAAATAAGAATTACAGGCTTGTTCTTATTCAGTTCTTTGTATCGCCGACGCAATTCCGGCGCAGGGATATTCACAGCACCTTTAATATGGTTACTCTGGTATTCTCCGATTGCACGCACATCAACTAAAGCCAGGCTGCGTTGCTTCTTGGTCATCTCATGCAGTTCCGGCGCTCCTATCTGGTAAATGTGTTCCGTCGGCAAACCCTCTTTGGACCATGCGAACATTCCGCCATCCAAAAAGCCAACAGCCCGGTCCAAACCGACTCTCTTAAGCCATACGTTGGCATCCTGGGCCTGCTGGACCGTGGCCGCAACCAGCAGGATGTCCTTATCAGGAGGCAAAATCCAGCCGGCAAAGGTCGCAAAATTCCCGCCAAAATCTACATGGAAGGCCCCCGGGACATGCTGGCCCCCGAAGGATTCATAGTCCCTGATATCCAAAACGATTGTGTTTGGTTTTTTAGCCGCCCGGGCAAATACCTGTGGTGACATAGCAGTTAGTCTGGGCAGTTTAGCAACAAGTGACGGGCCCTTGCCGTTAATGGCGCTGCACCGGCTGAAATGGTCCGGGGCGGCGGGCATGTTGGTCGTCAGTGACTCAATAAACTTTTTCTTGTCCATAATCTGCAGGGCCGCATTATATCGCCTCTCATACCCGATTGTGCTTGTACGTTTGGCCCCCATAGCCCTGCCGCACAGCGAACCGGCACCATGAGCAGGGTAAACCTCGCAGAAATCAGGCAGCTTAAGAAGCTTCTGGTGGAGATTGTCATATAGCTGAGACGCCAATTGTTTAGCTTTGCCCGGAAACAAATCCGGTCTGCCCACATCGCCAACAAATAATACATCGCCGCAAAAAATACATACCGGCTCGGATCCTCTGGACCTATCTGTCACGATATAAGTGATATGCTCCGGAGTATGTCCGGGCGTATCCAGCACTTTTAGCTGCATATCTTCAATATTGAACCTGTCACCTTCGACCACGGCCTTGTGTTCAAATTTGCACTTTGCCGACTTTGGCGCCACGATTGTAGCGCCCGTCTTTTCAGCCAGATCTAAGTGTCCTGAGACGAAATCCGCATGAAGGTGGGTTTCCAGGATATGTGTAATCTTCACCCCCATATCCCTCGCTGACTCTAAATACACGTCCACATCCCTTCGGGGATCAACGATTGCACACTTTTTGCTCCCTCCGAGCAGATATGAGTTGTGCGCCAGACCCTTAACAAAAAACTGCTGTACAAACATCTCTGATCTCCTTTAAATACAAGACCATATTCAGTAGTCTCCAGTTTATGGAGAATCGTGCTTTTATCTTATTCGCCTATTCGCAGGGATTATATCACAACACTCGAATGGCAGCAATAGCAGCAAACAAACGATTATGAAAAGTCCAAGAGCCTCTGCCGTTGACATAAGACAGCGCTGAACAACGTGTACTTTGTAAACTTTTCCACCAAAGAACAATTGTTTCTTACTCCGCAAGCAGCGTGGAGCACGGCGCTCCAGACATACCGACAGCTTGAAGGAACTTGTTTTCGATAAATTTTTTAAGTTTTCGGCGCTCTGATTCGGAGTCTTTTTTCAGTGGAACCTGTCCGCCAGCATAAGTTAGATGTCCTCCACCGGTCCCCTTTCTGGCAACTATAAACTTAACAGCTTTGTCCGCTCTATTTTGCTCCTGTGATGTTCTAATAGAAATAAGCAGTTTCCCTTCAAAGAACCCCGTGCACATTGTCCAGTTCGTTTCGTCCTCTCGCAGGAAAAGATCAGCGACTTCGCCTATCATATCGGGATTATTTATTTGTCCGATATGGGTGACGATGGCATTACCATATACCCAGGCATTTTGCAGCGCTTCGGAAAGCATCCGAAAATATTCTTTGGGCACACTGCCTCGCTGGATTTCACTCAACATTCGCTTATTGGCTATTGGAAACAGCAATTCAATAGCTCTTATATCAGCTTGTGTCGCCTCTCTGCCGAGATCCTGTGTATCAGAGCGTATCGCGTACAGCAAAGCGGTTGCCATGGGCACATCGGGGATAAGCTCGGCCTGTTGGAGGTATTCAAGCAGGATTGTTGATGTAGCTCCGTATTCCCGACGAACGTCGTAGAACTCGCATAAACGGGTCGTGCTTCTGAACGGATGATGATCGAAAACAATTTGAGGTACAGTATTTTGAGGCAGGCAGTTATTTCCCGTGCCCGGCTGAGTGTCCACTATCGCAATCAAGTCGTATTGTTCAAACTTTATCTGCCTGCACTGTAGCATGTTAAGATTTAAGTAGTGGACCAACGCCCTGTTCTCACTACGGCCGACTGTTCCGCCATGAGTGATAGAACATTTGAGCCCGGCAACGGCGTTGGTGAGCCTGCGCAGTGCCACAGCCGCAGCAATAGAGTCAGGGTCAGGGTTGTCCTGCATCACGATTAAAAGAGAAGACTTTTCTTTCAGCAGTCCGGCAAGCACCGGAAACTTCAACCTGGTTTTTTTACTAACCTCCATACGTCCCCTCTGCATATTTTGACATTTTTTTAAGGAGCTCAGTCTCAGTCTTGTTCGGCTGAAAATGTGTTCAAGAACGGCTGAGATTTGCTCCGTTGACATAAACCTGCTACTTTTCCAATTCGGTTATTTTGGCCAATCGGCGTTTATGACGTTCGGCATTACTGAATTGAGCAGTTAAAAAAATGTGGGTCAGCTCCCATGCAAGTTCGAACCCAATGACATGCCCTCCAAGGCAAATTAAGTTCATGTTATCGTCTTCCACTCCTTGATGGGCGGAAAACGCATCGGCGATTAAAGATGCACGGACACCCGCCACTTTATTGGCAATAATGCAGGCTCCTACGCCGCTGCCACAAATAGCAATGCCGCGCTCTACATCTCCTCCGGCCACGGCCCGGGCCAGAGGCACGACATAATCTGGGTAGTCGTCACCATCATTAAGTTCTTTCGCACCAAAATCAACTACACTATGGCCCGCCGAATGAAGGCTCTCAATCAGCTTAATTTTTAACTCAAAACCCCCATGGTCTGCAGCAATACCTATCCGCATACTTCAGCTCCCTTTTTACATCTTTCGTCATGCCTTTTTCAGGTGGGATCGGAAACTAATTCATTTTCCATCGATTCAATTTTATCGCCGACATTCTCCGGAAATTTGTTGTTGGACCCAAACGTCTTGTCCGAAATTTTATCACTTATCATTTACAGGCCGAATCTACTCAACATTATCCGCCTTCGCTTTCTTTGGTTTGCGTGAGACATAGCTCATGGTTATCAATCCTGTCGCAAATCCCACTCCGAACGTTAATATCAGAAGCAGCGCTCTCGACATCGTTACGGTTATGAAAAGTAATTTGGTTTCCACCGCTTCTGTGTTCTGAAGAAAAATAATCAGAGCAAGAATGGAAATAACAATTATCAGGATGATCTTCACCTTTTTCATTTCTGATTACCTCGCATCTTAATAATTTTCGGATAGGTTAATTTGTATTTTTGATACACCTTTTTTTTGCTATTTACTTACGATTTTATTTGTCGTATCAATCGGTTTATATGAATGTCTCAGAATAGAATCGAAAGCTCCAAAAGCAAAGACCACTATTATTGTTCTAAGCAGGATGGCAAGGCCTGTTTTGCCGATAAATAACAAAGGAATAAGAACTATTATTAACCAGCAAATACGTGTTTATTATTAATACCACAACAAAGGTTTTCAAGAAAAAAATGTAGCTTGTTTAATTTCTCTTCAAGAACTCTTGGGCATGTTTGCTAGCCCCTGCCCATCCATACCTTCCTAAGCTTCTTATAACAATCTTTGGTCATACACCTTATCTTTCTCAGGGGGATACGATGTTCCTTGGACATCCCATTAAAAAATCAAAGCTTTATTGACAAATTTCTGTTATGAAGTATAAAAATGCCATTATCCGGCTTAAATGGATAACTCAGTAATCCGTCGGCTTAGGGACAGAGAATGAAGCATCTTCATCGTTACAGAGGTTTTCGACGATTAACTCGTTTGTTTTTCCTGAATCACATCTCCGTTTTTGCGGCGATTGCCGTAATTTCGATGTATGGCACCTTCTGTGATTGCAGTGCTCAGTCTCAGCAAAATCAGGGCATAGTCAGCACGGAACAACAGGATGCTATCCGTTCATCGCTGGTCGGTGAGTGGATCTGTGTTATGGGGCACAGGAAGATCGTGTTGAGAATGACCGACAAGGGAGATTTCGAACTCGGCAATCAGAAAGGCCGGTATGTGCTGGAAGCTAACATAGTCAGGCTCAAAACCAATACTTCAGAAATCAGCTATCAGTTTGAATTAACCGCGGGTGAGCTTACGCTCTCAGGTGGAGATCTGACACAACCTTTGAAATTCACGAGGATGCGAAGCATGGGCGACTATGAGGACTGGCTTTCCTATCTGTCCCCAAAATCCTTAAATTCCAAGCTTAAGCGGATAGCAGTGATAATCGTAATTGTTGTAAGCTGCCGGATGTTACTGCTGTTATTTCGGATGATAATCCATTTCGTCATTTACTACGACCGGGGACCGTTAAAGTTTATTTACCGTAATCATAAGAGTCGTACAATGACAATCTATTCGTTGCTAATCAACTTGTCTAAATATATTGTATATCTTTTCGCTTTGGGTTTTGTTCTGAGCGAGCTGGGAGTCAACTACACCGCTTATCTGGCCTCTTTGTCTGTGATTGGTTTGGCAATAGGCTTTGGCTCTCAGGGCCTGGTACAGGATATGGTCACGGGATTCTTTATAGTTTTCGAGGAGCAGTTCAACGTTGGGGATATGGTTGAAATTCCGCCCCACGTCGGAGTTGTGCAGGAGTTGGGGCTCAGGATGACCAGACTGCGGAACTATTTCGGGCAGAAAGTAGTCATTCCAAACCGTAATATTGCCACGGTTGGAAACTATACCAAGGGTGCTCAACATGTCACCATTGATGTGGCGGCAGTAAACCGAGAGGCTGCCGAACAGATAAAATCCCCCTTACTGCAAATCGTTGAAGAAATCGGTAGTCAGTTCGAGGAAGTCATCATTTCAACACAGAAGACCGCTGAAATCATTTCTCTTTCAACTGATGAGTATTTTGCGCGCGTATCTCTGGCCATTTGGCCTCAACAGCAGTGGGTTATAGAGCAGGAAACAGTACCGCGAATAAGATTGGTTCTCAAAAGCAAAGGCTTTGAAGTGCCAAATGACAGGGTGGTTGTTTTTTATCACCCAAGAGAGCAGCTTCCCGTTGGGTCTCGCAAACACAACAAGAGAAGTGGCGGCAAAGCTCGGTTAAAAGAGGTGTAGCGGTTTGATTGGTCTGCCGATTAGTTGAGCGATAGTTTTAAGGTGATTTTGTCTTATCTTCGCTCTGTCCGTTTACGATTCGAATCGGGAAAGGTTCAGTGACTGAGCCTGTATAAAGCGACCGGTGCGGGAACGGTATTTCGATGTTTTCGGCATCGAACCTTTCTTTAATTTGCTGCATCATCTTCGTATTGAGTTTCAAATAATCTTCCTTCACACACCAGACTGCGAACAAGAACTCTAAAGCCGAGTCGCCGAAATTCAGAAAACGAACGAGCGGCTCCGGTTCGTCGAGGCAAAGCGGCTCCTTATCTGCGATATCCAGAAGGTGTCCACCCGAATAACCTCGTCCACCTTGTCATTAAAGAACTTACGTAAACTTGCTTCGTGCAACTAATTGTATTATCTTAGCGGCATGAATGCCACAAAGAACCTTCTGACAAACCTCTGTAACCTTCTTGTTTGTGCTTGCGAGGCGTTTCGATATGGTCTGACTTTCCTGCAGGCTATCCTTTGTTCCAGGGCGGTACTGGCTGCCAAACTGCTGGCAGTCGAAAGCCAACTCGCTGCTTGCAAGCAACGGATCGATTCGAAGAAACGTCGACGGCCACGATTTACTGCAAGTTTTCGCTTCTTATGGGTTGTGCTCTCAAAGTTCCTGGATGAGTGGGAAGACCTTGCTTGCCTCATGCAGCCAGCTACAGTCAAGAAATGGCATACTACAGCTTTCCGATACTTCTGGCGATGGAAGTCGCGTAGAAAAGGTGGTCGACCTCCGATTTCCAAGGAGATGCAGAACCTGATTTACAAGCTAAGCAAAGAGAATCCCTTATGGAGCGCTGAAAGGATTCGTGATACGCTTCTGCTTCTCAACTACGACCCACCATGCAATGACACAATCGGCAAATACATGTACAAGCCGCGAAAACCTCGCAAGAGATCAACTACATGGTTGCCATTTCTGCGTAATCACCTGGATGTGTCATGGGCAATCGATTTCTTCACTGTCACAACTATCAACTTTGCTACGTTGTACGTTTTCCTTGTTTTTGACCATGGCCGACGCAGAGTCATACACTTTGCGATAACGAGAAATCCATTTATGAATTGGGTTATCCAGCAACTACGTGAATCTATGCCATTTGGTCTACAACCAAAATATCTTTTTCGGGATAATGATGGCATTTATGGCAATGGAGTACGAGCTTTTCTGGAAAGCTGTGGCATAAAGGAAGTTCGTACAGCATACCGAAGTCCATGGCAAAATCCATTCGTGGAAAGGTATATTGGAACATTGCGGCGAGAGATGCTCGATCATGTAATAGTACTCAGTCAGAGACATCTGGAAAGGCTACTTCGGGAATTCATCGAAGATTACTATCACATAGCACGACCACACCAGGGCCTTAATGGTGACACGCCTGTTTCACAAACAAAACGACCACAGATTTTAGGCCCAAGCAAACTCATTTCTGTTCCTGTACTCGGAGGTTTGCATCACAGATATGTCCGCGTAGCTGCATAGACTACCGTAGAAGTGTCTACACTCGTCTGAATAATGCCTGCCGATTCCCCAGCCTGTTGTGCAGAAAGGCTCTTGCTAATCCATTTGGCGGGATTGGCATGGTTAGCAAATCAGAAAGTTCATTAGTCTTGGCTTCAACTTCTCATCAGGATAGGGTTTTTCGGATGGACAGGCAGGCTATTTTCGAAAAATATATGGTCATTAGGGCAGCACCAGTCGAAAAGTATCCGTACCTAAGATGTTACCTTGGGAGTCATAAGCTTCCAGAGTATAAGTATCGGGTACTTGCTCGGTATAG
>Ga0307378_10003651_pt1 | contig 22395 bp, 18 predicted proteins | sample UN1MG_FD_202238 | JGI IMG/M metagenome (GOLD analysis project Ga0307378, IMG submission 202238) | Soil microbial communities from Risofladan, Vaasa, Finland - UN-1 | ecosystem: Environmental > Terrestrial > Soil > Coastal area > Acid sulfate soil | place: Finland: Risofladan, Vaasa | collected...
ATTCGTCACCAACTCTTCCCTCAGGCCAGAACCGCCCCCCGGATACCGTCACAAGATCTTGCGGTGCGATAGCATTGCTTTCACACGTTTGGTCGAAAAGGTCACAGCCTCGGCGTGTGCCTGCTACTGAAGTCGGGAAGTGGCTTCTCGGCCGATTCCAGGACGGCGTCCGACGCCCCGCATTCCCTCAGGTCGAAACCGCACGGGGAGCCCGCGATGAGACTGCTCTTTTCCATCCTTTGCACTCTGGGCGTCCTCTGCCCGCCGGTTCATGCCGCAGCCCCGCCGCGGCCGAACGTGATCGTCGTGCTCACCGACGACCAGGGGTACGGCGATTTGTCGTGCCACGGCAACTCGGTGCTGAAGACGCCGAGCCTGGACCGGCTCTATGCCGAGAGCGTCCGCCTGACGGACTTCCACGTCGCCCCGATGTGCACGCCGACGCGGGCGCAGTTGATCTCGGGACGGGACGCGTTGGACAGCGGGGCGATGAACGTCAGCAGCGGCCGGACGCTTCTCAGGCGCGACTTGCCGACGATGGCCGACGTGTTCGCCGCCGCCGGCTACCGCACCGGCGTTTTCGGCAAGTGGCACCTCGGCGACGCGTATCCCTACCGCCCTCAGGACCGCGGTTTCCAGGAGTCGCTCTGGTTTCCGTCGTCTCACATCGGCGCGGTCCCCGACGCGTGGAACAACGACTACTTCAACGACACGTACCGCCACAACGAGCGCCCCCGGCCGTACGAAGGCTACTGTACCGACGTGTTCTTCCGCGAGGCGACCGCCTGGATCCGCAAGTGCCGCGAGGCGGGCGAGCCCTTCCTGGCGTATATCCCCCTCAATGCGGCGCACTGGCCGCACTTCGTCCCGGACCAGTACCGCGAGCGCTACGAGCAACTGCTCGCCGGGCACGCGATGAAACCGCAACAGCGCGACCGGCTGGCCCGGTTCTTCGGCATGCTGGCCAACATCGATGAGAACCTGGGCATGCTCGACGGCGTGCTCCGCGAGACCGGCTTGCGCGACGACACGATCCTCGTCTTCCTCACCGACAACGGGGGCACGGTGGGCGTCCCGTTCTTCAACGCCGGCATGAAAGGCGCGAAGGTCACGCTCTGGGAGGGCGGACATCGCGTGCCTTGCTTCGTCCGTTGGCCGGCGGGCGGAATCGGGGGCGGCCGCGACGTGGACGAGCTGACCCACTGCCAGGACCTGCTGCCGACGCTCGTCGAACTCTGCGGCCTGAAGACACCGCCCGGGGCGTCGTTCGACGGCGTCAGCCTGGCCGGCCTGCTCCGCGGCACCGCCGACCGCCTGGCGGACCGCATGCTCGTCGTCCAGTTCAGCCGGATGAACGCGGGTCGTCCGCAGAAGGGCGACGCCGCCGTGCTGTGGCGAAAGTGGAGGCTCGTGGCGGGTACGCAGTTGTTCGACCTGGCCGAAGACCCGGCCCAGAGCCGCAACGTCCTCGATCAACACCCCGACGTCGCCGCCCGGATGAGGGCCCACTACGACCAGTGGTGGGCGGAGATCGAGCCGCAGCTCGACGCGTTCCAGCCGGTCTCCATCGGATCGCCCGAGGAGAACCCGACCATGCTCACCGCTTGCGAATGGGCCGACGTGTTTCTCGACCAGGGCGTGCAGGTCCGCCGCGGCGAACGGAAGAACGGCGCCTGGCACGTCCGGGTGGAACGCGAGGGCGAGTATCAATTCACGCTGCGCCGCTGGCCGCGGGACGTGAGCGCCGCCTTGCGCGAGGGCGTGCCGGCCCACCACGGAGAGCTGGGCGACTACGACGCGGGCGTGGCGCTCCCCATCGCCAAGGCCCGGCTGCGAGTGGGCGACCACGACGTGTCGCAGCCGGTCCGGCCGGATGACCGCGAGGCGACGTTCACCCTGCGATTGCCTCGCGGGCGAACCACCCTCCAGACGTGGTTCTACGACGACGCCGGGCAAGAGATCTGTGGGGCGTATTACGTTTACGCGTATCGACCGTGACCCCGGAGAGAACACTCATGAATCGCTTCGCCGTGTTGCTGACGCTTCTCGTCGCGTGCGTCGCGGGGATAGCCGGCTCGACCGGCTCGGCCCACGCGGCCGAATCGCCGAACGTCGTCCTGATCCTCGCCGATGACTTGGGTTGGGGGAGCGTCGGATGCTACGGCGCCAGTCCCGCGGTGGTGCGCACGCCGAACATCGACCGGCTGGCCAAGGAGGGACGGCGGTTCACCGACGCCAACACGACCTCGTCGGTCTGCTCCCCCACCCGGTATTCGACCCTCACGGGACGCTACTGCTGGAGAACGTCGCTCCAACATGAGGTGCTGGGCGTCTTCTCGCCGCTACACATCGAGGCGGACCGGCTGAACCTGGCCTCCCTGCTCAAAAAGCACGGCTACCGCACCGCGGCCGTGGGCAAGTGGCACCTGGGCTACGGCGCCGAGGGACGCACCGATTACACCCGGCCGCTCCGGCCCGGGCCGGCCGAAATCGGCTTCGACTATCACTTCGGCGTGCCCTCGAACCACGGCGACGTGACGGGCGTCTACGTCGAGAACGATCGCGTGGTGGGGCTGCGATCGGCCAATCTCACGCCCCCAGCCGAGGCCGCCAGGAACTTCAAGGACCGGCCCTATCTCGGCCTGGACGCCCCCCACCGCGTGGACGAAGAGGTCATGCCGCTCATCACCGAGAAGGCCGTGGCCTGGCTCGAAAAGCAGCAGTCGGGCACGCCGTTCTTCCTCTACTTCACGCCGGTCGCCGTCCACAATCCCGTGACGCCTTCCGACAAGACCCGAGGCACCAGCAAGGCCGGCCCGTACGGCGACTGGATCCACGAGCTGGATCTCTCGGTCGGACGCGTCCTGGAGACGCTCGATCGAAAGCAGCTCGCCGGCGACACCCTGGTCATCTTCACCAGCGACAACGGGGGCGTCTACAAGCCGTACCTCGAGTCGGAGCAGACCGACGCCTTCAACGCGGGCTTGAAAGTGAACGGCCCTTTCCGCGGCGGGAAGCACAGCGTGTTTGAGGGCGGGTTCCGCGTCCCATTCCTGGCCCGGTGGCCCGGCACGGTTCCGGCGGGGACCGTCTGCGACGAAATGCTCAGCCTGGCCGACCTCCTGGCAACCGTGGCGGCGCTGGTCGGCGAAGCGCTCCCCCCCCACGAACAAGCCGCGGAGGACAGCTACAACATGCTCCCGGCCTTGCTCGGGCAAGAGTATGCCGGCCCCATCCGCCCGGACATGATCGTACACAGCGCCGACGGCAATTTCGCCATTCGGCAGGGACCGTGGAAGTGGATCGAAGGCAAGTGCCATCCGGCGACGAAGAAAGGCGTCCTGCGCATCCGGGCCGAAGAGTTCACGCCGCAGCTCTACCACCTGGACGACGACCGGGGGGAAAAACGCGACGCCGTCAGCGAGAGCGCCGCGGTAGCGGACCGACTTCGGACGGCCCTCGACCGCTACCGCGAGCAGGGCTACAGTCGACCGTGAGAGAAGCTCGGGGCTCTGCTCGCGAGCAAGCCGCCGCCACGCAAGAACGTCTGCGGTTCTTGTCGGGGGCGCTGAGCCGCCGTAACGGGCGATGGAAATGGAGACGTGCAAGCGCACGGGTCTCTTGCCCGGCGCGGGCATGAGATGGGAGCATCATCGCCAGCCGTCGGCTCGTCAGTCGTACGGCCATGCTCATCGTCCCCGGTCCGCTCGCAGTTTACTGATCCTTTCCCGTCAACGTCTTGACATACTCGATTTCTCGTGGGTCGTAGGGCGTGCCATCCTGGCGGAAGAGGTCGTGAAACCAAAGCTCGGGCTCCGCCGTGTACTGCTTCTGCCAAGTCTCCCACGGATAGTTGGTCTGCGTCTTGCCGGCGACGAGTCCCCAGTTGTACGCGCCGACCTTCTGCCCCTGGAAGTATCCCATCACGGGATCGAAGAGATTGCCGGTGCCGCGCGACATGTACTCGGTGCAGAGGATCGGTCGATCGTAGCGGCGCAACTGCTCCACGCGCTGGCGTGCCCCGGCCGGTGGACCGTACCAGTGGAAGGTGATGATATCGGACTTCTCGAGCATGAGCTTGCTGCACGGCGCGAGGGCGTCGTGATTGGACCAATCACCCCGCCAGACGCCGGCCGTGATCGGCTGACAAGGCTCCGCCTCGCGCGCCCACCGGAAGACCTTGTCGAGCAGGATCGTGGCCATCTCGGCCTTATTGGGCAGTTCGGTGTTCGCGCCCCGGTCCCCGTACGAATTGCGGTTGGGATTGTCCGGTTCGTTGAAGAGGTCCCATACCTGGACGCGCGGATCGTTGCGGAAACGGCCGACCAGACCGACGATGTAGGGGCGCAACTCGTCGTGCCGCTCGGGGGCGCCGAGGATCACCGCTCCCGGCGCCTGGACCCAGCCCGAATTGTGGACGTGCGGGCGCGGCTCGCGCTGCTTACCGGGCGCCGGCTGCGGATCCCAGACTCCGTCCAGCGGCACGAGCATGACGCCGATGCCGTGCTTGTCGGCGATGGCCAGGAACTGATCGACGCGGCGCAGCAGCCCATCGCGATCTTGTTCCCACGGCAGATCGTGCAGGAACACGCGAACGCTGTTGAAGCCGATCCCTTGCGCCCAGCCAAGCTCCCGGTCGATCGTCTCGGGATCGAAGGTATCCGCTTGCCACATCTCGAGTTGATTGATCGCCGTGCTGGGCGTGAAGTTGCAGCCGACGAGCCACGGCTGTTTCGCGTACCAGGCATTTGCCGCTTTCGGCGTCCAGCGGTCTCTCGCCTGCGTCTCGGCGCTGAGGATGAGCGCCAGGCCGATCGCGAAGGAAGCAAGGAAGTGAAGGGGAGCCCTCATCGGTTTCGTCCTCCAGCCATTGAGAGGTCATTCCCGTCGGCCATGTTGCCGTCCGAGGTGATCGATCGGCGGATCGAGTCACCGAGATTGTCGGATACGGGGCCGCGGCCCGTCAAGGAGACTCGGAAGGAACGCCCGGCTCATCCTCTTGTGCTTCTCGCGGTCTTCGCGTACCGTCTTGGACAGGTGGTCCCGATTTCGCAAAGGCCGCTTGGCGGGGCAGGAAGGAGAAACCGGCGTGAAGTGCTATCTCGTGCCTCTCTGTGCCGCGGTCGCGCTCTCGGCCATGTCGCACGCCGAGGTCGACGTCCGGTTTACGACCGAGGACGTGGCGTTCACGGCGGCCTGCGACGCCACCACGCAGCGCTACGTCCTCATGCTGCCTGAGGACTTCCAGCCGGAGACGGTACACCACGTCCTTGTCGCGTTGCACGGGCACGGGTCGGATCGATGGCAGTTCTCGGGGGGCGCCTCGCCCACGGGCAGGGCGGCACGCGACGTCGCCTCGGAGCGCGACCTCATCCTGATTCTTCCGGACTACCGGGCCAAGACCTCCTGGATGGGGCCGAAAGCCGAGGCGGACGTGTGCCAGATCATCGCCGAGGTGAAAACGCAATTCCGCGTCGACAAGGTCTTCCTCTGTGGCGGCTCGATGGGGGCATCCTCCGCCCTGACCTTTGCCGCGCTCCATCCGGAGTTGATCGATGGCGTGGCCGCGATGAACGGCACCGCCAACCATCTCGAGTACGAGGGGTTCCAGGACGCGATTGCCGAGTCCTTCGGCGGAACCAAGATGGAAATTCCCGGGGAATACAAGAAACGCAGCGCGGAATATTGGCCCGAACGGCTCACCATGCCCGTCGGCGTCACCGCTTCCGGCAACGACACCGTCGTGCCGCCGGAGAGCGTTCGGCGCTTGGCCGGCGTGCTCGAGAAGCTCGATCGCCGCGTCCTCGCCATCTACCGGGAAGACGTGGCGCATACCTCGAAGCCCGAGGACGTACGACGCGTGCTGGATTTCGTGATGGACCAGGCGACGAGCTGTGGCCGGCCCCGTTTGTGACGCGGAATTGGCTCCAGGACGGCATGACGGTCCGCTGCCAAAACGCGCCGACGAACTTCGGCAAGGCCGGATACCGGATCGACTCGGCGGCGAAGCGTGGCGCGATCGAAGCCGCGATCGATCCACCCACCGTCCGGCCGCCCCGCCGGATCGTCCTTCGGCTGCGTCACCCGCACGAGAAGCCGATCGAGTCGGTCACCGTCAACGGCAAGCCGCATGAAGACTTGGACCCAAAGGCGGAGACGATTCGCCTCGACCCGGCCCCGAAGCGGTTGACGCTTCGCGTGGTGTACTGAGGATCGGGCTGCGGAGTAGCAGGCACACGCCGTGTGCCGTAGCCAGCGGACGGCACACGGCGTGTGCCTGCTACTGAGGTCGCGAAGTCATTTGTTGGCCGATCGCATCGCCGTTGGCTGCCGGTGGCGACGGCCTTCGTGAAACGTGTTGAGAACGGGTTGCCTCTCGTGAGGCCGGACTACTTTCCGGAGTCAAGCATGTCCACAGCGCTTTCTCGAAACACCCTCCGGGGCATCTGGCCGGCGCTGATCACCCCGTGGAGCGACGACGGCGAGCTCGACGAGCGGCGCTTCGTCGACGAGATCCGCGCGTACGCCGGGACCGGGGTCAACGGCATCTACACGGGCGGGACCACCGGCGAGTTCTACGCCCAAGATGATCGCACCTTCGAGCGAATCACCGAGGTCGCTTGCCGGGAGGGGCACGCGATCGGCGTCCCGGTCCAGATCGGCTGCACGGCGCTCTCCACGCGGACCGTCCGGAGGCGGGTCCGCGTGGCCGTGGACCGCGGCGCCGACGGCGTCCAGATCGCGATCCCCTTCTGGCTGGAATTGAAAGGCGACGAAGTGACGGCGTTCATCCGGGACGTGGCCGACGAGGCGGGCGACGTGCCGCTGATCCTCTACCACACGCCCCGCGCCAAGCGGATGCTCGCGCCCGCGTTGATCGCCGAGATCGCGGCCTCGGTGCCGACGCTCCTCGGCATGAAGTACCCTTCGGTCGACGTGCCGACGCTGCGAACGATCCTCCGCCTGGTCCCCGACCTGTGCGTCTTCGTCGGCGAAGACTCGCTTCTGCCCATGATCCGGGAAGGGGCCCGGGGGTGTTACAGCTCGGTCGCCGGCCTCAACGCGCGGTTCTTGGTCGATCTCTACCGGCTCGCGGCCGCGGGCCAATACGACGAGGCCCAAACGCTCCACGACGCCGTGCATCGGTTGGTCACCGAGGTGCTGTGGCCCATGGTTCACGACGAAGGGCTATGGGACTCCGCGGTGGACCGCGTGATGCGCGTCGCCGGCGGTGTCGACGTCGGGCTGAAATGCCAGGGGCCGTACCGATCCGCGGGTCCCGAGCACGTCGAGCGCCTGGTGGCGTGGTGCCGGTCGCACGCGCCCGTGCTGCTCGGTCAACAAGGCACGGAGCCGGGGTGAGTTGCCGGCGCCCTGTTCGCGGAAGTTGTTCTTTATCTGATAGTAAAACCCTGACTAAAAATGTAGTCGGTCGGCGACTTGGGTGCCACTGCTGGCTTGTCCAGCAGTGCTGTACCAATTCGCACGAAAATCACTGCTGGACAAGCCAGCAGTGGCACCCTACATCAACGGGCTGCTTAGGCGCGCTGCGACGCCCCGGGCAAACGGTAGACGCCTCGCGGAGCTCCGTCAATCGGTCCCGCGAAGATCCGACGCCAGGGCCATCCGGGCGGCGCCCGAGAGCGGATCGGCCTCGGTCACCGTGAGGGGCGTGCCGAGCACGTCGGCGAGCAGCTTCACCCACGTGGCCGACCGGCTGCCGCCCCCGGCGACGAGGATTTTTGCGGCCGACCGGTCGACGTCGAGCCGCCGGACCATGTCCGCCATACGCCGGACGAGGCCCTCGACGACCGACCGGGCAAACTCGGCGGGCGCGTGGTGGAAGGCCACGTTGCGCCAGGCTCCCTCGCCCGCGGGCAGTTCCGCGTCGAAGACGAGCCCTCGGCACCCGGGCTCCGCGGAGTCGACCCGGGCGAAGAAGGCCGAGTCGGTCTCGCACCGCGGCAGGATGCCCCGGGCCCAATTGATGACGTTGCCCCCGCAACTGTCGGCCGCCATGCGGTAGCCGCGCCCGCCCGGATAGGGACCGCGAATCAACGCCGGGTCCGGCGCCGAGATCTCCTGGGTACACGCGTACGCCACTTGCGCGGTCCCCAGCGTGATCAGGAGGCTGCCCTTCTCGTGCAGCTCGGCCCCAAACGCCCCGGCGGTTTGATCGTTCCCGGCCAGCACCACGGGGATTCCCTCGGGCAGACCGAGCCCGCGCGAACCGCGACCGGTGTGCGCGGCGACCGAGCCGACCGGAACCACCTTGGGCAGTTGTTCGCGGCGTATTCGGCAGACTTCCAGCGCGGCAGGCCACCAGTCCTCCAGGGCGAGGGAGTAGAGCCCGCTCATCGCGGCGAGGTTGTCGTCGGTCGCAACCGCGCCCGTGCAACGATGGACCAAGTAGGTCGGCAGGCTGAAGACTCGGTCTTCCGGCGCAAGGGCACCGGGCTGGGTCGTTTGCAGGTGCTTGAGCTGGCAGATTTCGAGGACGGCCAGCATGTCGCCGAAGCTGGCGTGCTCGCCGAAATCCCGAAGGGCCGGCTCTCCCTGAAGCGCCCTGCACGTCTCCTGAGCCCGGGTGTCCTGCCAGGAGATGAAGGGCATCTTGGCGCGGCCCGCCGGATCGACCACCGTGAAGGTCTGGGCCTGGCTGGTGACGGCCAGGGCGTGGATCGCCTCCGGCGGAACGTTCGCCTCGTCGATCGCCGCGCGGATCGCGTGTCGAAAGGCGGACGTGACCTCCTCGGCCTCCAGCTCCACGCAGCCGCCCGGCCCGTAGCGGTACCGCAGCGGACGGCTGCCGGAGCCGCGAAGCGCGGGCACGTCGTCGAAGACGCCGGCTTTGAAGGTCGTGCTTCCCAGGTCGACGGCGAGTATCATGCCGGGTGTCGCCCCTCTTCACGAAGCATGGAGAGTACGGCGTCGACCATCACGGCGCCCGACGCCGGAGCGAACAGCGCGTTGGCGGCCTCATACCCGCCGCCGGCCGCCTCGGGCGTGACGACGTATCCCTGGAGCTCTCCGCCCACCAGGCTGACGGCGAACGTCTTGCCCGGCGCCCGCCGCTTGATATCGAGGGCATACTCGGCAAACAGCTCACCCGGCAGACCGGCCAGCGATGCGTCGCCCACTCGCAACGTCTGCACTTGAATCGGCTGGTAGGCGGCCAGCGTGCGCTCGACGTGTCCCCGTTGGTGCGCCCGGGCGAGCACGACGGCGGCCTCCGCGCCGAAGACCGCGCACTCGGCGGTTCGCACGTCGGCCCGGTCGGCCCGCTCCGCTTGGAGCCGTTCGTACCGGGCCCGAGCGCCGGCGAGTTGCTCCTCCGCTTCGGCCACGGACGGCAGGGACCGCCGCGGAAGACCGACCTCTCGGAGCTTTCCGGAGAGCGTGCAGTCGCAGGTGAAATCGTCGTCCGCGAGCATTTCGACGGCTGCCACGGCGGCCGCGCCCAGTTTGCGTCCGAGTCGCTCTGCTTCCTGGAAGGTCTGGCCGCGGACGAAGTGGCGCGGGCTCTGGTTGCCGCAGGGGGCCGTGTGATAGACGACCGGAAGGGCCTCGCCCAGCCGTTCCTGAAGGTGACGCCGCGTGTAGTGGGGGAAATCGGACGAGACGAGCGTCGAGTCCTCGTGCAGCACGGTCGGGTGCATGCCGTAGATGAGGTCGACGGCCACCAGCGCCCGACTGCCCGGCTCGCGCACGACGAGGACGCCGATTTCCGGGTCGGTCACTCCGTCCGGCGCAAGCCGATTGCCTCCCACGCCGCGGGCGTCGGCCGTGGTCCAAGCCAGCTCGGCCGGCCGGGCCTGCCGGGCGGCCTCTCGGGCCGCGCGGGCCACGTGCTCCTCGACGAGCCGCAAGTAGGACGGATCGGGGGCGGGAACGGCCGGATCGTCTTGCCAGCCAAGCAGCCGGCAGGTGACGGGCCCCGAGTGCGTGTGCGTGCAGCTTGTGAAAACGCACGCCTCCGGAACCGACGTCTCCGCCGCCACCGCCCGGCGGATCGACCGCGCCGTGGGCGGATCCAGGAAGAGAAGATCCAGGGCGATGACAATCGCACGGCGAGGGCCGTCCTCCAGGAAGAGCGCCGAAGCAAGAAGCGGGTCGTGCACGCCCGTGGAGAGCCGCTCGACGTGAGGATATCCAAACAGCGCGGCGGCCCGGGGCGGCGTGATCGGGCGGACGGCGGCTCCGGCCTGGAGCGTCATGCCCGGCCCCTTCCCCGATAGTTGCCCCCGATGGGAACGGCGGGGTCCTGGAAGTAGTTGTCGTCGATCATACAGGGCTTGCTCACCTCGATGAGCAAGGCGGGGCCGATGCCGGTGAAGCGGTGATCCTTGCCCGGGGCCACGGGCAGGACTTCGCCCTCGCCCATCTCGCGTTCGACCCCGTCGCACACCATGCGGACGCGTCCTTTGACGAGGAAGAACGTTTCGTGCTTTTCGCGGTGGTGGTGCATGGGGCAAGTCTGGCCGTCGACGACGAAAAGGAACTTGCCGCAGTAGCCGGCCTCGACCTCGTTGGCGATCCAGCACTCGACGAGCCCGACGCGGGCGAAATCGCCGAGGCCGAAGTCGAGCACCAGCGGCTCCGTCGGCGGCATGGCGAGGCCCCACGACTCGATTTGACGGCGAAAGGCCGAAAGCGCCTCTTCCGCTTGGGGGCCCCGGAGCGAGATTTCCAGCCCTTTGTCCAGTTCGCGCATCTCCGTCCCCTTTGCGTCTTGGCGGCCACCAAGCCGCCGAGGGTCACTCAGTTGACGTCTTCCGGCAGCGTGGGGACGCACGCGCCCCGGAGCAAGGCCGTCAAGCTCGGGCCGGCCCGATCCGCATCAGGAAGTTGGGTTTCACCATCGGTGAGCTCCGACAAATGCAGACGAGATCTCACCACAAGCGGTGAGCCGCCGCCGAGTGGCTGCGTCCGTCCTTCTCCCCGCTCGTGCTGACAGGGCGCGCCGTATTCTAAACGTTCCGCCACCGGAGGGCAAAGGGGCAACACGGCGCCTTCCCGCGACCGCCTCGATGTTGTCCAATGGGCGTCGGGAACTTCGCCCCGAGGCCGTGGCCACCTTTGGCGGCAGTCTCCTTTGACCGCAACCCGAAGGCGTGCGCGAGCGGCGAAGGCGGATTCGCGATCCCGCGCACGCCTTCGGCTTGCGGCTAAACGACGATCACTAGAGACGGAGGCCGAGCGAGCATGGGCACGTCGCTGAGGCAGCGAATCCTTGCCGTTTACTCGGGCGACGTGCCGGACGTCGTGCCGTACATGCTCGACCTCTCCCACTGGTTCTACCACAGGAACCATCTGCCCTGGGACTTGAGCGTCGCCTACGAAGCGCCCGAGCGTGAGCTGATCGACTGCCACAGGCGGCTCGGCTGCGGGTTCTACCTCGCCAACCTGGCGTCGTTCTACTCGACGTCCTTTTCCGAAGACGTGGCCGCCGAGACCGAGAAGCAGGTGCGCAAGGACGGCCGGCCCGAGATCGTGTGGCGCCTGAAAACCCCCTTGGGCGAAATCGAGCGCCGCCGTGCCTGGGAGGAGAGCACGTACGGCTGGGGCATCAGCCGATGGGGAGTGCGGACCGAGCGGGACCTCGCGGTGCTGGCCTACGCGATGAGCCGCCGCCGGTTCGACCCCCAATGGCGGAACTACCGGGCCTGGGTCGACGAGGTCGGCGACGTCTACGTCTCCGCCGGGTACAGCGCCATGGGGTACTTGCTCCACTACTGGATGGGCGTCGAGGGCGTTGCCTACGCGACGGCCGACTTCCCCGACTCGCTCCGCCGGGCGGTCGACGAGGTCAACGCGAACAACCTCCGGCTCGTCGACCTCGTGGCCCGGTCGCCCGCGGAGGTCGTGATCCTGGGCGACAACTTCTCCGGCGACGTCCAGTCGCCCGCGTTCTTCGCAAAGTGGTCCAAACCGTACTACGACGAGGCGGTCCGCCGGCTCCACGCAGCCGGGAAGCGCGTCGCCGTCCACATTGACGGGCGCCTGCGGGGCGCGATCGGGATGATTCGCCGGACGGGCGCCGACTGCGGCGACGCCATCACGCCGACCCCGATGGGTGATCTCACCCCCCAGGCGTGCCGCGACGAGGCCGGCCCCGATTTCATCCTATCGGGCGGAGTCTCCCCAAATCTCTGGCTCCCCGGCGTGCCCGTCGACGTGTTCAAGGCCAAGGTCACCGAGTGGCTGGAGCTACGCAAGCGGAGTCCCCGGCTCATCGCGGGCGCCGGCGATCAGGTCCCCCCCGGAGCGGACGAAGACCGCATCCACATCATGCGAGACCTGGTGGAAGAGCACGGAAGGTATTAGCGAGGCAGGGCCTCAGACCGAGGCGAGCGTGCAGTGGTCAGGGTTCAGGGTTCAGGACCTGAAGTTCAGCGTATACACGTAAATCCTGAATCCTGAATCCTGAACCCTGAACCCCGAACCCCACAAACTTGACTCATTTCCAGCAAATGTCCGAAGCCAAGTGCCCTAGGGTGCCCCTCGGCAGCTTCCGTTCCCGCTCACAAGCGTCCTTGACCCAAGTTCCGGACAATCCGACAGGAGGAGCTCGCACGCGGCTGCTTTGCCGGCGGACGGTTCCGACGAGTCAGTCGAGAACCTCTCGCGCCGTCCCGCGGAAGATCCGCTCGACGTCGCTGTCCGTGAGGGCGCACGTCCGCGCGGCCTGGCGCAGCGCCAGGAGCGATTCGATCCCCACCAGCGTCGGGCGGCAGAACGGGGCGCTCTCGAAGTCGACCGTGTGCTCGTACATCCAGAAGAACCCGTCGCCCACGCTGACACACCGCCCGCGGACGTTCGAGATCGGCCAATCCGTTCCGAACATCAGCCGCGACGGGCCGAACACGCGGAGGACGGCCTCCAGCGCCCCGGACTCGCAGATCGCCGCGGTGTCGAAGTAGACGTTCTCCAGCCCGCCAAGCGTCTCGATCGCGTCGATCGTGTGCTGGGCGCAGAACCCCCGGGCGGCATGCGCGAGGACCAGCTTCGCATGGGGATAGCGCCGACAGTGCTCGCGGATGTAGCCCTGGTTGTCCGGGTCGGACAATGCCCGGCGGCGGACCATGTGGAGCATGATCGCCAATCCGTGGCGGTCGGCCAGCTCCCACGCCCAGTCGGGCAGGAACGCATCGATGGCCGCCTGATAGGTGTCGCTTGCCTGGGCGAACAGGTGGTACGCCTTGAAGCCGGAGAAGCCCCCGGCGAGCAGCTCCGACTCGACCGCCGCCGGATCATCCGTGGGGCGAATCAACATCATCGCCCGGCTCTGCGGCCGATCGGCCACCTCGGCGGCCACGAATCGATTCTCGCCCGCCACGTCCACCCGGTTGTTTACCGGCGCCGCGAAGAACAGTCCGTCCTTCGGGCAGTCGTCGCCCATCCAGCAGGCCAGGCTTCGCCGGAAGGCGTCGATGCCTTGCTCGGCCCGAGCGTCCTCGTCCGACGTCTCGACGCCGAGGTTCAGCCCGCGCACCGTGTACAGGTGCGCGTGCGCGTCAAACGCATCGGGCGGGACGAACCCGGCCAGCGCCCTCTGGTACAGGTCGAGATCGTGCCGGCACACGGCCGGGTAGTTGCGGGGGAGCCAGATCACGGGCGGGCTCGGCGGTTTAGTGCTGGGCATCGTTGGCAAGCCTCTTGTGGGAATGCGGAGGTCATTCTTCGGCTCATCCCGAATCCCGGCTCGATGGGAACCATGATCGACCATGGGGGCGCTTCTGTCCACATGGGGGACGCATGCCGACCGACCCCTCACGGAAGGGGGCCGCCACTTGATCTTGCGCGATCCCAGTCGGATCGGCGTCGCCGAATCCTTCCCCCGATACCGACGGAGCGAGTGACCTCGGCGCTGGCCATTCATTCCGTCTGCGCAAGGCCGCTTGGAGACGGATTGGATGCAGCTTCCTTTGCGCTGTCGGCGGAACGAGTCGTTGGGGCACGTTGCCTGCTGACGGGGCTTGGGGAACCACGCCGAATCCCCGAACCCGGCGCGAGCACCCCGCGTATAGAACGGAACAGATGTCAGGAGGTCGCCGACCGGGTCGCTCCATGCCGACACCTCCTGCGGTCCCGCCCTGACGAGCCCCACCCGACTGCCTGATCCCGACGCCGGAAGCGCAGACTTCCCGGCGTCGGTCACGGATTGTACTTTTTTCAATCCGCCCGGATGACGACGTGCAAGGATGCCGCCTCTCTCTCCCATTCGCCGAACGTGCGGGCTGCGCGAAAGCGCGATCGGCCAGATCGGCGTTTGCGTTGCCTCCTTCTCCTTGGGCTCGGCTCACGACCATCGCGATCGGCCGGGCTTGTCCCGGTCTGTCTCATTCTCGGTTGTTATCGTCGTTTCGCACCGGATGGAAAGGAAGCCTTATGGACCGAATCGTATCGGACTATCCCAGCGATCTGACCGACGTCGAATGGGAGGCGGTTCGTCCGCTCATCCCGCGCAGCCGACCGATCGGAGCCGATCGGAGAACGTCGATGCGAGCCGTGGTCAACGCGATCTTCTACCGCTCGCGCAGCGGGTGTCCCTGGCGGATGCTCCCGCACGACTTTCCGCACTGGCGGACCGTCTACGGCTATTTCCGCCAGTGGCAGCAGGACGGCACGTGGAAGCGGATTGAAACGGCGCAGCATCAGGCCCGATGTGCGCCCGGACGCTTGGATGCGTCGTGCGCCGGCAAGGACCCCCGCTCGCAGGCTCAACCGCAATCCTGCTGAGCCCGGCTTGCTGCGGACGTGCGACGGTCGAAGGGCGGCCTGAGGCGCTGCAAATGAATCGCCTGATCGAATCGGCCAAACCGCGAGGGACCTAACGACCCCGCGTCAAAAAATGCCAGGCGTAAAGCTTCCCCCCGCGGCGACCCTCTTGTTGCCCGGCCTCATTGGGGCCGGGCCCGGTCGGCGAAGTCCAGATACCGTTGCCAGTCGTATTCGGTCACCGTGTGCTTGCCGCGGCGGACGTGGTAGCCGATCGTGCCCAGGACCGGCGTGTCGAGCGGGGGCATGTTTTGAGCTGGCAGGCCGTCGGTGCCCAGGATCCGGTAGACGGGGTCCGCCCCCTTGGCCGCGAGGAACTCGCCGCGGGGGTCTGCCCAACGGTCCTCCTCGGCGCTGGCCACGTACACCGGGCGCGGTGCGACCAGGGCCACGAGCATGTGCTGGTCGACGGGCAGGCGGTCCTCGCGGTCGGCGTACTGCCGATAGTTCTCGCAGTACCACCAAGGCACCAGCGTGATCGACGCCTTGAGCGACTCGCCGAACCGACGCCGCGCCAGAGCCGCGCCGCCCGCACCCGAATTGTTGGAGATCACGATCGCAAACCGCTCGTCCTGGGCGCCGGCCCAGAGGGCGGTCTTTCCCAAGCGGGAGTGCCCCATCACGGCCACGTGCTTGGCGTCGACGTCGGGATCGGTCTCGAAATAGTCCATCGCCCGGCTCAGGCCCCAGGCCCAGGCGCCGATCGAGGCCCAGTCGTCCGGCCGGCGCTTCTCACCCTCCTTGCGGAACAGGGCGTGAACGCCGTTCTGGAATCCGTCGTCGTAGTCGGGATCGAGGTCGCCGTAGTAGGCGGTGGCCAGGCCGTAGCCGCGCCGGAGGATCTCGTCGACCGCCCAGCGGCCGCGCCACCTGCCTCGTGCCCGCTCGCTGGTGCGGTGATTGGTGATCCCGACCTCCGGATCGTTGCGGACCCAAGCCTCGGTGATCGCGATACCCGGGTCGCTGTGGATCGTGTGGTTGCCGTGGAAGTTCAGTCCGACAAACAGCGGCACGGGCCGAGGCGAGCCGTTGGGCAGGTAGATGAGCAGGTCCATCTTCGGACCGCCGTCGGCCTGGGAGAAATGCAGCCGCACCTGTTTCCGAGTGGCCGTGCCTTCGAGGGCGTCGGTGGCGACCGAGCGGACTTCGACGCGCAGGGGGACGCGCTGGCGCGGCGTCCGGCCGTAGACGTGCTCCTCGAACAGCCCCAGGATCTCCGGGCGGCGCTTCTCCCGCCAGACCTGCGCATCGGCGACGGGCCCGCCGGCCGATAGCACGAGCGGGTCGGGTAGCGTGTACTGGGGGACCTTGCTCTCGTCGTAGTTGGTTTCGTACTTCTGGGACGCGGCGGGGGCTGCGGCCAACAGCACGATCGCGATGCCCAGGGTCTTGTCTCGCAGAGCAACCATGTCAATCTCCTCGAATCTCCGGTGCTTGCCTGCCGAAACGTCGTCCTGCGCGAGCCGGGTCTCACCCGGGCACGCCATTCCATCGGCAGCACTTCGCCCTCCTGGGTCACACTCCCGCGGGCCTCCTGCGGGCCGTGCCGACGTGCCGGCCATTGTAGTCGGGCGGCGTACGGCACAACAGAGGAACAGGCATGCGGCTCGCCTCCCGGGCGCCTTGGCAGGATCTGATTGACACTGCGAGCCCGCCCCCGCTAGACTGGCAGCGTCGTTTGCCGACGATGGCAAGACGCTATCGCGGTTCTTTCGCCAGGACGGCATGCGCAAGCCTTCGCGTCAACCACTTGCCGAGCGGGAGGGTCTACGATGAAGGAGCGACACGACCACAGCAATCACCATCAGCATCCATGCGGTAGCTGCACGTTGATGCCACGGCGGGGATTCATGACCACCGTTGGCTTGGGTGCCTTGACCGCAAGCTCCGGCCTGCTGGCCGACCGCGCCGCCGGCGCCGGCGAACCGGCTCAGCCGGCGAAGCGGCCCCGTGTCCGCGCGGTGTTCGTGCGACCTAAGGTCGATCGCTACTGGATGGGCTGGCCGGGCGCCGCCTACGACGTCCCCGCCCGCCAAGCGCAGTACACGAAAACGATGACCGAGGCCGCCAGCAGCCTGGGGGTCGACCTGGCGGTAACCGCCGAGCCGATCGCCGAATTGGACCAGATGAGCGCGCTGGTGACCGAGTGTGCCCAGTCGCCGCCGGACGGCGTGCTCATCACGGCCATGTCGCTGAACGAGGCCTGGGACAAGATCGAGCAGTTCATCACCAAGCGCCCGGCCGAAGTCCCCACCGTCGTCTTCAGCCCGATGGGCACGTCGTTTTTGAACCACGTTCAGGCGATGCAGAAAGCCGCCGAGGGCACGAAGACGTTCCTGGCCAGCACGCAAGAGGTCGAGTGGCTCGCCTTCGGATTGCGCATGCTCCACACCTACTGGCAGATGAAGACCACGCGGATTTGCGTGGTCAGGGGGCGAGCGCCGGAGGACGTCGAGTTGGGCCCCATAGGCACCACGCTCCGCTATATCCCCGCCACACGGTTCTCCGAGGAATACGGGAAGGTCGAGGACGGGGACGAGGTGCGAGCGCTGGCCGAGAAGTGGACTCGCAGCGCCGAGAAGATCGTCGAGCCCTCGCCGCAGGACATCCTCGACTCGGCGAAGACCTACGTGGCATGCCGGCGGCTCATGGCGGCGGAGGGTTGCCAGGGGATTGCCGTGGACTGCCTGCCCCACGTGAAGAACAACACGGCCCCGCCGCCGTGCATGGGGTTCTCGCAGTTGAACGACGAGGGAATCGTCGCCGCCTGCCAGGCCGACTGGCCGGCCGCCCTGTCTCTGCGGCTCACCTGGCTGCTGACGGGCCAGCCCGGGTTCATGCAGAACATCTGTGTCAACACGGCCAACAACACGCTGATGGGATCGCACTGTACCTGCCCCTTGCACCTGGAGGGGAAAGACAACGGCCCCGCACCGCTGATTCTTCGCACGCACGCCGAGTCCGACGTGGGAGTCGCCCCTCAGGTGCTCTGGCCGGAGGGACGGGACGTCACCATCCTGAAGTTCAGCGAGCCGCGATGGGGGGCACCGCCGGAAACCGCCGAAACCGCGGCCGGCTCGGTGCTGCTCGGCTCGGGCCGCGTGCTCCGCAATATCGACACGCCCCCGTCCGGTGGTTGCCGCACCTCGCTGGAGGTCGCCGTGGACGGGGTGGAGGACGTCCGTTCCTTGAAGTTCCTCCACCACCAGGTGTTCATCCTGGGCAGTCACAAGCAGAAGCTGAGGTCGTACTGCGAACTGTCGGGAATCGACGTGACTTCCGTTTGAGCGGATGCGGATGCCCCCGATCAGGCTTTCCTAAGAGGCCCTAACACACTCCCCTCTCCCGCTTGCGGGAGAGGGGCCGGGGGTGAGGTCCGTATGGTGGTTCTGTTAGAGCCTCTAAGTCGCCAGCTTCAACCCAAGGAGATCACGATGTGTGACCGTGTCCTTCAACCGACGTTCACGGGAAGGCCCCTCATGCCGGGTACAGGCGACGCGGTCCGCCGCGGCTCCCTGATTGCCTGCGTCTTCCTCACGCTGGCATGTCCCGTTGTGGGTCTCGCGGGCGCGCCAGAGACGATTCCGCCGAAGTCCGGCGATCTCGTGTTCCAGACTGACTTTGACACGCCGCAAGAGCAGGAGGCGTGGTCGAAGGCGAGCTTCGCCCAGTGGGAGCCGGGCTACCAGGACACGACCTCGCTCTCGGTCACGGTCCCCGCCGACCGAGCGGGGAGCGGGAGCATGATTCGCATGCCCTGGGACCTGACGCGCTATCGCGGCTACCGGCTCCTCTTCGAGTGCATGGCCAAGGCGGAGGACGTGACCAAGCCGGGCGAGTCGTGGTTGGGCGTCAAGTTCATGCTGCACTACCGATCCGAAACCAGCGGCCCCTACTGGCAGAATCAGAACGGCGTGTTCGGCTCGTTCGACTGGCGCAGGCTGCGTTTCACGGCGGAGATCGCCCCGGACGCCACGGGCGGCCAGATCGACCTCGGCTTGCAGGGCAGCTCCGGCAAAGTCCGGTTCGACGCGATCCGAGTGACCGTCTTCAAGGGGCCTCCGCCCATACGCCCCAAGCCGCCGGCCGGGTACCCTCTGGGTGCCGGGCCCGTGTTCAAGGGGCACGATTTGCCCCGGCTCCGCGGCGTGATGTCGCCCAACACGTTCCGCGACGAGGACCTCCGCGTCCTCGGCATGGAGTGGAACGCCAACGCGATCCGCTGGCAGATCACGCGCAATTGGGGCCGCGCCGGCACCGACCGCGATCTGCCGGAGTACGACCGCTGGCTCGCGAGCGAGCTGGAGGATCTGGACAAGGTGCTCGACGCCGCCCGCCGTTACGGTCTCAAGGTGGTCGTCGACATGCACTCGCCGCCGGGCGGACGCTACGAGAACCGGGACCTGGCCATCTTCCACGAGCCCGTCTACCAGGACCACTACGTGGCCCTGTGGGAGAAGATCGCTCGGCGCTACCGGGGCCAACCGGCCGTGTGGGGCTACGACCTGGTGAACGAGCCGGTGCAGAACGCGCCCTCTCCGCCCGGCGTGGCGGACTACCTGGAAACCCAGGTGCGTGCCGCCCGGGCCATCCGCGCGATCGATCCGGAGGTGCCCATCTTCATCGAGGCCGGCCAGTGGGACTCGGCCGACGGTTTCCGGGAGCTGGAACCGGTCGACTTGACCAACGTGGTCTACCAGGTGCACATGTACGTGCCCGGGGAGTTCACGCACCAGGGCGTCTACAACAAAGTGACCGGCATTGCCTACCCCGGCAAGATCGGCGGCACCACGTGGGACAAGGAGCAGCTCCGCAAGGTCCTGGCGCCGGTGCGGGAATTCCAGCTTGCCTACAACGCGCACGTCTACGTCGGGGAGTTCAGCGCCATCCGCTGGGCACCCGGCGCGGCGGCCTACCTGCGGGACTGCATCGAGCTGTTCGAGGAGTACGGCTGGGATTGGACGTACCACGCCTACCGCGAGTGGGACGGCTGGAGCGTCGAGCACGGCAGCGACCCGAAGGACCACGAGCCCAGCCGCGAGCCCACCGACCGCAAGGAGTTGCTGCTGAGCTGGTTCGCGCGCAACCAGAAGCCCGGCTAATACGCCACCCGAAGCACCAACCGCTTCGGGCCCGGCCTGAGGCGGGTCGTGATCTGCCACTCCCCCTTGCCCCCCAGTACCAGGGCCTGCCAGGGCATGGGATCCCGGGCTCCGCTTGTTATGGCCCGTTCCAGAAAAACTGCAACACTAACGCGACGCGCCAGCGAGGGAGAAGAACGGGAAAACGCCGGTCCTCGCTTGCGCTTCGGGTTAGTGTGGACTACGAGCATTGGTTGCAGTTTTTCTGGAACGGGCCATATGATGTGGGTGACGGGAGTCCAGTATCGTTGAACGGCATCAACGCAGCGGAGAGAATCAAGAAAGCACGAAGAACTCCCCGTAGCTCAGAGGATAGAGCGACGGATTCCTGATACTAGGCGAGATTGCGAGAGAACACGTGGGTCTCGTTCCTCGACCGACCCTACGACTGATCGAGGCGACGTTCAATCCTTTGGCGCAACCACGAGGATCCCCCAAGGCTGCAAGGGCGAAATATCCACTAGCGTGAATCCGTCTTCGGCACGGCCTCTCACGTCGATCGCTTTGGCCAGCGGCGAGTAGTCGCCGGTCTGGTCCGCCTTGTCGTGGAGGGCTCCGTCGAATTCCGGCGGGACGAGGAGTCGCACGGCCAGTTGCCCCGGGCCGAAGAAGGCGGCATTCCGGAGTGCCAGCGTGAAGGGCTTCGGCTCGCCCCAGTCGATCAAATGAACCACGACCGGCGCCTCCGACCGGCCCGGTTGTGCCCGGACGAAGGCACACACGTCGCCGCTGCCGCCGCGGACGGCGACCGGCGGAGTTGGCCCCCAGCGGTCGTCCTCGATCGTTCCGCCCACCACGGCGGCGTCCTCGTAGCCGTCGAAATGCGCGGCCGCAGCCCGAACGAAGCCGAACAGGTCGGCGTATTGCTCGGGCGTGCCGAAATAGCGGGGCGCATCGCGGGGCATGAACGTGTCCCACGGGACCATGCACAAGCCCCCGCAGGCGTACGCCGTGGCGATCGTCCGGCGCGTGCGACGCTGCCACTCGGCCGGGTCGTTGTAGTCGCCCTTCTTGGGCATCGTGACCACCTGGATCCGGTCGTGCTCGGCCGCTTCGCGCATCGCCGCGTAGAGGACGTCCGCTCTCGCCTGGCCGTACGAAAGCTCGCCGAAGGCCCAGTCGAACTCCCGCTCGATCTCGCTCCAGCGGTGCGCGCCGTTGTTGCACGAGACGGGCACGCGGCGCCCGGCATACTGGTCCAGCGCCTTGCGAGTTCGCCGGTGGAAGGCGACCGTGGCCTCGGTCTGGAACGCCACGAAGAGCCGGTTCAGCTCGCCGCCGTCCCAGCGGCTGAACGCGTCGCCGACCGGCGCGCCCTGGCGCTTGAGGTGCTCGCGATAGTCGAAGGTCTCCAGGTCGGCGATCCGGAGCTGCTTGCGCTCGTCGGCGGTCGTGTTCTCCGCCAGATACTCGCGGAAGGCCTTGATGCAATGAGGGCAGAAGCACCCGCCCCACCCCGTGGCGTTGAAGTTGGCGCCCGGCTCGTCGCGCTGCATCACGTCGACGCCGGCGTCGACGTACCCCTTCAGGTACTCGAGGTAGCCCCGTTCCAGCTCCGGGTTGTTGATGCAGCCCCAGAGCGTCCGGTTCCAGGTCCGCTTCCACGGCGCGATGATCGGCTCGCCGTCGAGATTCAGGATCACCACCTTCTCGAACCAGTCGGCCTGCCGGTTCTCCGGGACGTACGACGGCGCCGCGACCGCCCCGCCGAACCCCCGGCCCGAGCCCTTCACCTTCTCGATCCACCCCTTGTTGTTCACGTAGGCCCATTCCAGGCGCGAGACGTGGAAGTCCCGAAGCGCCGCCATCGTATCGTGCGGATCCTTGGCATTGGCCGGATGCCAGGAGAGCGTCCGCATGATCACGTCGCTCGCCTTCGGCGCCCCGGGCGGGCGCTGGCAGGGCCGCGCGAAGTGCGATATCCGCCGCGGCGGCTCCGCGCTGTACCCGGTGTCCGGAGCAGCCGTGAGTGACAGCCCAACCACGAACGCGGTGAACACGAGAACACCTACTGACATGGCTAGCCCTTCCTGTTGACGTAGATTCCGCAGATTAACGCACGGTTTTATCCTGGACTATCCGTTTCTGCTCTGCAAGTGGTCTATTCTCCAAGATCGATACGAGCCGCACCGATGATATGTGAAGAGGAGGAGCTTGGCCATGGGGCGTTCTTACTTCCAGGAAAAGACCAAGAATGGTCTCCGGGCGCTTTGGGGCCGGTCGGCGAACGCCGTGCTTGGCTTAGCCGTGCTGTTGGCGGGGTGGTCCGCAACGCCCTCATCGGCCCAAGTCGTCGCCGAAGGGTCGCGCGGCTTCCCGCAGAGCACCCGGTCCCTCTGGGGGCCGCACGCTCCCCGCATCGGCGTTGGTTGCGACGTGGGCGAGACCGTCGGCTTCTCGGGCGGGTTTGCCACGTTCGAGGGGTTTTCCCCCTTGCTCAGAACCCCGGGCGAAGCATGTTGCTCAGCGACGT
>Ga0307378_10003652_pt1 | contig 22391 bp, 23 predicted proteins | sample UN1MG_FD_202238 | JGI IMG/M metagenome (GOLD analysis project Ga0307378, IMG submission 202238) | Soil microbial communities from Risofladan, Vaasa, Finland - UN-1 | ecosystem: Environmental > Terrestrial > Soil > Coastal area > Acid sulfate soil | place: Finland: Risofladan, Vaasa | collected...
CCATCGAAAAACGATATTTTAATATTTTTGGTAATTTCAGCATCACTTTCAAAGATATCAGCAAAAGATACTTGTTGGATTTTTACTGCGTCTTTTTCAGGTAAATAGCAATTAGCTACAATAACAGGACCGTCTTTCTTTTTAGCTCCTGGTTTAATTCTGAAATAGATAAATTTGTCGATTGTTAAAAGTTTTTTGATAAAAGCTGTAAGCTCGTTTACTTTAACTCTTTGAATTGCAATATTCATTGTTATACTTATTTAGGTTTATTGTTATATGAACTTAAGGTATAAAGTTTCATAAAAAAGGCCTCACGAATGGAGGCCTTTAGATAAAAAGTATTAATGAAAATTAAGCCTTTGCAGCCTTAGGGGCTTTAGCTTCCTTAGGTCCTTTTGCAGCCTTTTCAGCTTGCTTAATTTCTGATACTTGCTTTCTGATTGCTTTTGCAGCATCAGCAATTCCTTTCGCATGTTTTCTTAAACGAGTACCAGCTGCGCTGTTCTGTTTGTCAAAAAACTTAGCCGCATCATCTTCAGCTGCTGCGATAATTTCCTTAATTTTGTTGAAATTTTCCATTTGTCTAATTGTTTTAATTTGTATTTATATGTGCTGGTTTGGTTTTGTTTCATTAAGAACACTTACTAGAGCCGCAATCCATACATGTATGGCATCCTTCTTGCAAAGCTACATTCTTACTTTCACAATTATCGCAAGTCTTTTCTAATTTCTGTTCAGTAATATACTTCTTTAGACTTCGACCTATTGCTTTAGAAAAAGAAGTTATAGTACCTTCTGACTTTGCAAGTTGGTCAACTATAAATTCAATATCTGTACCATGTCTAAGTGCAGTTGATATAATTCTAGTAAGAGCTTCTTGCTCTGATGTTTCAAAATGGTCACGAATATTTTCAATTACAATATCTTCACATTCTAAATCATATCTACCCTTTTTAATCTTTGTTAATGTAGCTGTTTTAATTTTAGCCGGTAAGTGAATAGCTTTAGGTTTAAATGCAAACACTTCATATGGATCTTCTCCTAATAAACCTACAATTACCATCCATTTAATACCTTCGGCTGTTACATGATGTATCTCACATTGTAGTGATTTAGGTCTCTTAGGTGCAGTTGTTTTATTTATTTTATTATCATCTGTATCTTCATTAGCTTTACTTAAAGACGCAAGTACTTCAGTCATTGTACCAGCCCTATATGTTGTGCAACCCTTAACAGTTCCTGTTTTATATAGAGTTGAATATAATCGTTTAAAATCTTCGAATGGGTAATCGCTCGGTAAGTTAACTGTTTTACTCATTGCACTATCAATGTATTTAGCAAATACAGTCATAGTCTTCATATGTTCGTCAATAGTTAATTCAGTTGTCGTAGCGGCCCATTCTGCTTTAGGATTCCATAAACCTTTTGATTCTAAGAATCTTACTGCAAAATCTTTAACTACAGTTTCTCTTAATAATCCTCTTGAGCGATCATATTTCCAAGTATGACCTTGGAATGTTGTAGATAATAATTGTTCGTCACCTTCTTTAATCCATTCCCATTTAGTTTCATCGCATTTAAATGATTTACCACCCCAATCAATTGATGTAGGTATACTTAATCCTGTAGGTGGATATGGGAATATACTTGTTCTAATATATTCAGGTAAGAAAATTGGCTCTTGTCCTCCTGATAAAATATTTCCGATGATTGATGTGTTACCTGTAGGTTGATGTGAAAGTAAGTGTGAATTTCTAATACCAAATGTAGCTATTGACTCTATTACATCTGGGTCTAAATTTTTAACAAAATTACCTGCTAAGTATTTGTCTTTATCAAATGCAGGAAATGAGCCTTTTTCTTTTGCTAATTTAGAAGAAGCTCTATATGATTCATTCATTATAAATCTTTGTAACTTCTCGGTTATTTTAATTGCATATTCTGAGCCATATCTAACCTGCATCATCATTAATGCAGAACCATATCCTAATATACCTAATCCTATTCGTCTTTTATTATAGAGATTATCTTTTTGTACTTCTAATGGAACATTAGTAACATCATTTACATTGTCAAGCATGCGAACTGCTATTGGTAAAGCTTCTGCTAATTTTTCATAGTCAAAATCTTTATTTTCAAAATCTACAAATTGTGCTAAGTTTAAAGAACCTAATAAACATACTCCTCCTGTTGGTAGAATCTGCTCTCCGCATGGATTTGTTGCTGAAATATATTCACAATAGTAAAGATTATTTAGTCTGTTCATAGTGTCAACAAACAGTACGCCTGGTTCATTTCTATTGTATGTTGATTGCATGATAACATCCCATAATTGATTTGCGTTATCGTACTCTTTATTAATAGTTACAGGATATCCTTTGGCTTTCCATTCTTTAAGATTTCCATTCCATTCTTTTTTATAAGCGACAGGTTCTGTTTCATAATCTGGAAATTCTAGTTTCCAAGGTTTATTATTTTCAACAGCATCCATGAAGTCATCAGTAATTAATGCCGACATGTTAAATTTCGTTAATCTACCTGCAGTTTGTTTAGACGTAATAAATTCTTCTATATCAGGATGCCAAACACTCATAGTAACCATCTGTGCACCTTTACGTATTTTAATCTTACCCTTTTCTTTAGTTGTTTTACGCCCGGAGCCAGCAGTGATAACAGTAGACTGAGTGTCCCACATATCTAACATCTTAACTGCACCTGGGCTTTCATTTCCTATTCCAAATATAAATGAACCCCTAGGTCTCATTGTATCAGCACAGAATCCATAACCACCTTCAGATTTTAAAATTTTACCTTGTCTTTTAAGTGCATCGAATATTCCATCCATTGAATCTCTATCTTCACCTGTAAATCCATCAACAAAACAATTAATATATGTTGTACCTTTTAATCCTGTTCCTGCATTTGAAAGTATACGACCACCTGGTATAAATTTAAAATCTTCTAGTAACCAATTAAATTGATTAGTCCAAAATACTTTGTCAGATTCAATAGATGCTAAGTCTTCGGCAACTCTTTTAAATGTACCATCTATAGTCTCTTTATTATATTCATATGTTTGTTCGTAAATTTCTTTACTAAAATCATCTATGAACTTAGTACCCTTTAACGTCTTAAGACTCTTTTCTTTTATCACTTGCATTTTTATATCTTTATTTTTAGAGCCCACGATTTCTTTACATTGAATATGTATTCATATGTTATTATAATATATTGTGGGAAATTATTTCTGTTTTAACCATTATTATAGTGTAGATTATATATTTTTGACTATAATAAAGTTGATAGCTTTTAGTATAAAAAACTTTAAAAAACTTTTACATTTTCGATAGTTTTTCTTCACATGCTGCCACTAACATTTTATACTCAAAACTCTTCTTTTTATATTCCTTACGTTTAGAGTATAAATCACTTAATACCTTATTTAATATTGATGGCTCTTCAGCATTATATACGCAACCATTTGATGTTACTATATTTTTACCAAGTAATTGTTTACGCTTTTCTTCAATTTTATTCTTTGGTAACTTTTCAATAAAAACGTCTGGGCTAATATTAAATTGTCTCATAATTGAAGGATATAGTGAAGCGTAGTCAAAACAAGCTACACCTCTATGCATACCTTTTATTGGAGCTTTAACATATGCACCTACATATTGTCCAGTTTTTTTATTATCATTCCAATTAACAGCCATCATCTTACCTTCCTGTCTTAGTGCTCTTGAAAGAAATGATTCTGTAATTGCAACTGGAGAACCAGCTTTATATAATCCTATTTTACAAATATTAGATAATGTTAAAACAACTTGCATTGTTTTTAGTTTTTGGTCTATGTAATAAACTAATATTGAATCGACTGCATTATAGAATACATATTTTTCATAGTCATTATTATATAGTTCCTGTAGGTTTTTATCATATTGAATTTTACCAATACCAAGAACTTGTTTAGATGCAGTTTCTAATTTACCATTTTCTTTGATACCTACTGACCTGTCCCAATTCATATAAAGTTCAGCGTAGTCTAACATACCAACATGAGTAGGAGTTGAATCTTTATTTAACTTACCAGTCGGAGAAGATATAGAAGGGTCAATACCTAAACGTCTACATCTTGATACTAAATAATTCCAGTCATATCCAATACAATACCATCCTGATAACATAGGAAGTTTAGATACTGTTTGCATGAATGTATATAACATATCATATTCAGAATTAAACTTTTTATAAGTTACTTCAAAATTAGCATCGAACTTTTTAAAATATTCATTTGTCTTTTTAGCTATACTAGACTGGGCTTTATTATCTAATTCTTTAGTACCCATTACTACTACCTTAGATTCAGGAGTTAATAAAGCTATAGTTAATACTTGATTTTTAGCAGATGTTGTATCAAGTGAATCTTTGGCAGTTTCAGTCATTTCGACCTCAATATCAAAGAAGTATGTTTTAGGAAAGTTATATCCAAATATCTCTTCTGAATCTTCAGGTGACAGAGCATCTAAAAAATTCATAAGTGAATGTTTACTTACTGCTTTGCCTTTATATTTTTTAATAGGCCTTCCATCCCAATTTATTAGATTCTTATCTCTTCTTCTATCATTCTCTTCACATATTTGCCAATTATAAATATCTTCAGTTGAATAGTTTTTAAAATTAACCTTACCTTCCTTATTATAATAACTGACTGTTAATTGCCCGTCTTTCTCTTCAATATCTAATAACATGTTATATTTTTATTTTTATAGATTAAATTTTTATTTTGTTCCAGTAGAACCGAAACCACCTTCACCTCTAGATGTTACTAAGCCTTCATATAATTCAGATTCAGTAGTAACTTCCTCAACATCTACATAATTAATAGGTAAACAAATCAATTGTGTAATCTTATCACCTGGATTAAGTTCAATGACATTGTTTCCAATATTTTTCAAATCTATATGAATTTCACCTTGATAATCTTCATCTATTACACACGCACCGACAATTACATTTTTCTTTGCAGCTATTCCAGATTTATTAAATACTATTAAAGCATGGCCAGTCGGTACATTAACTTTAATACCAGCAGGTATTAAAATTGAACAATTTGGTTTAAGTGAATATTTAGTAAAATCATTTGGTATGAATAAATCTATACCTGCGGATTGAGGGGTACCTCTATTTGGAGACTTTACATCTCGAACTTTTAATATCTTCATGGATTTTATTTTAGTGTTATATGAATTTAAAAAAAGATGTTTCAGAATTTAACCGTGAATAAGCTTGTACTCCATGTTAATTTCCATATTATGAGGGGCTGTTTGATTTCCGCCGAAATAAGGGAATAAAATATATCCTATCTTTGGAAGTTTAGAACTTGATTTATAATAATTCTCGGAGTAGTCATTTGATTGCGTATATAAAATAGTTTTAAATTTACCAGATTCATTGCTAATCATTCCGTAAACTGTTTCATTTAAATCAATTGACATGATGACTGGGCATTCATCTTCTTTTAATCTTATTTTATTTCTGTAAATATATGCTAATAAATCTATCTTATTAGTAGCAGTGTTGTATCGCCATCCTATTCTTACTGAGTTACTGTGATGATATCCGTATGATAAACCAATCAACTTATTTATATCAAACTGATCCGGATGACCTATGTCATATTTACAGCTATCTTTAAAAGTAGCATTAAATGAAATTGTTGATGTATTACCTAAAATTGGCCTAAAGTATAAACCGCTTCTATGTTTACCAGATTTAATATTAAATCTTTTCATTTAATTTAGTTATTTATTTTGAATCTTCCTTCTCTTTAGATTTCAATAATCGCTTAATTCTTTTCTTCTCTTCTTCTTCGTCATTCTTTTTATCTTTAGGATCAATTATTATTGTTGGCACATCACCTGAACCTATATTTTGACCATGGAATGCAGTTGTAGTACCGGCGTTTCCTGGAAATTTTACCGGGCCCATACCTGCAACATTCATACCTGGATTAAGCATTACGTTTTCGCTTGTTGATTTACTTCTATAAAAAATCTTCTTTCCAGTTTTAGATAAACTTATACCCTCCTCATTAACACTAAATAAATGTGAGTTTCTAGAAACCCATCTCTTATTAGCATTTAATTCCTTTAATATTTTATTAAACTCTTCATTAGTTATAAAACCGTCGGCTATTGCTTCTAGTATTTTAGATTTAATTCTATTATTACTATAAGCATATTTAGATGGGTATGATTCAGTATATTTTCTTTTATAAGAAACTTTACCTTCAAAAAGTTCAGAACCCTCTTTTATTAATTTGCCGCTCTTGGCAATACAATCAAAATTAGCGAAGTCGCCTTCATATGACATTCCATTATCAGGCTCTACTTCCATTGTACCTCTTTTAAAATCAATATCAATGATGTTGAGCTTTTCACCCTTTAAGATTAAAGTATCACCATCTTTTAGAATGGTACCCTTCGGCGTATCCTTTTTTTCATTTAAGAAATTTTCATATGACTCAATAATGATATCCATATTATTCTTCTATTTTATTTTCAGGTTTAAATAAATTTGTAAACCTATCGTCTTTGACTTCAACATTTTCATTTACTCTATTAATAAAGTCATTAAATGTTAATGTATCTTTTTCACTAAGCTGTTCAACAATATATTTCAATTCTTTAAAATATCTATGTATAGATTTAGGTACCATTTTTTTAAATGTATCAAAATCCCCAATCTTTAAAGCGTTTCTAACTTTAGTTGCACTAATGTCCTCATCGCCTCTTTTAATCTCATATGCTTCTAATTCTTCAAGTGAATTTAATTCATCTTGATATCTTTTTATCTGTTTACTATAAGAAGAGAATCTATCAGTACCTGTACCCCATAATACTGGTTCATATGCAGGTCTTAATTGATTAAAGATAGAATCTATTGCAGCGTTTGTAGTTATGAATATTGCTTCAAGGAATTTATATTCCCTTTGCATTGCAGCAAACATCATCATCTGAACATCTTCATCGAATGGAGCTCTTTCATCTGGTCTTTTACCGCTTCTTACTATTAATACTACTACTGGTAATTTATTTTCTTTGTGTAGAGTTTCAAATACTTTAGCATGACCTAATGTAAATGGTTGAAATCTACCAACAAATATATTAACTTTCTTTTTACCTTGTATATTAGTCTTTAAATTTAAACCTTCAAATATCTCTTGTTCAAATTCACTAGTAGATTCTTGTATATTAGTCTTCTTTATAAATGTTTCGAAATCTACTACATTGTCAAATTTCTTTTCTGCATCCATTATCTTAGTTTCAATCTTTGTTATTATACTATTTATACTATCAATAATAGTCTGCGTAAGAATATCAGTAGGATGCTTTCTGAATTTACGGAATGAACTAAGCATAATCTTAAATAGATTTCTTAAATGGTCATTCTGTATTAATTCTCTAGTTCTTGCATCTTTAATAAAATCAATATTAACGTCAAATTCCTGGCGTTTTGAAAAATCAGGAGATTCAAAATCTATACCGAAATACTTATGGCCGTTTTTAGCAACGTAGTCATTGAATATCATTGATATTAATTGTACGTATCTTTCTTCCGGACTACCCTCTGTTAATATAACATTGTCAAATCCTATCTGTTCAAAAAATTCTACGATATCTAACATTACTATTTGATACATGTCATTAGATTTCCTAGGAGTTTCTTGAATAATTTTAGAATTGTAATAAAAAATAGGATCTACTACCCTTGCATTTATGACTTCAGCTTTACCTGAATTTATGAATTTAAAGATTATACCTTCAATAGATTTTTCTAAATCATTCATAAGAGTACTTCTTGTTAAAGAAGGGTTTAATATTGAAATAATATATCTAGTAAATGAAGTAGTTTTAAATAATTGACGTAAATCTTCATCAGGAGTATTTAAAAAACCTTTAAGTTGTTCTTTTTGATAGTCAGATAATTTACCGCTAAATATTATTGGCGGCTTCTCAACATCTAGCTTTTCTGACCAGTCTTTTAGAACTTTAGGGTCATGAATTACTTTAACAACTCGTCCTGATTCGTTTCTAATAGATATATCTGTTAAGATTAATCTATTCTTTGGCATTCTATCATATGTAATATTAATAGGAGCAGATGATGGAAAGTATTGAAAACCAAATGTCCAGTTATCTGGAATATTAGCTTTAATTGCAATTGATAAATTATCTATATGACTGATTGCATTTTCATAAAATCTCATTAGAGTTCTATCAATATAATTAATCTGCTCATTATCTCTCTTATAATAAATAATACTAGTTTCTGGAGTTTTCTGAAATAGAAATCTAGAGCCATTTATTTGCTCATATACAATTGTATAGTTATTAAAAATATTTTCAACAAAGTCTAAACCTTGTTCTTTGTATATGTCTGTTAATGTTGTCATTAATTTCCGAATTTTAACATTCCTGTAATTTGATTAACTGGTGCAAATGCTCCGGTGAATTTATACGTCTTACCATTATAAGTAAATACAATACCTTCACTAGGTACAATTGCTCCGAATCCACCTATTCTATTTACTTTATCAATAAGTACATTTAATTTATTAATTTTAGTAATGTCGCCAGTGGCTTCAATTTCTTTGATTGCTTTATTAACTTCATTTCTAATATCCTGTACAGCTGCATCTGGATTAGCAGCTAAAAATCCGCTCATGTTTTTAAGTATAGTAGCCCCTAATTCTAAGAAATACATTTCTAAAGGTTCAATATACTTTTTATAATTTGTAGCAAATTGTTTTTTATCATAATCTTCAATCCACTTACCAAGTTTAGAGTTTCTAACCTTAGGTGATAAACCTCTTAATGTAAAAGTCTTATCTCCATTAACCCACCTTCTTAACAAGCCTTCTACTTCTAAAGATGTTAAATCTTGATCCCTGTCAATAATATCAATATCTTCCATAAAGCTATTTCTAAGTAAATCTTCTACTGTAGCACTATTATGTAATCCATATTGTTTTTGAATCTTTGATAATTTTTTATAGAAATAATTTAACTTATTGTCAAAGTCTAATTGTTTAGGTAACTTAAGAGCTACCGGTTCAGTTATGTGATAGCTTTTTTGGATATCAGCATTGACGCTTTTAATTAAATTTTGTAGTTTTTTAGCTGCAGATTTATCTTCACCTATTGCATTACCATTTATATCATATTCAGTAAGTGAATGGAATATAAGTCTTGCAACATCATATGCTATTACATTTCTACTACCTGGATATATTACTTCTAGATGCATAAACTTTGAACCTTCGCCAAATATTGATTCTAAGTCTTTATTATTTAATTTTGATATTGCACTTTCTAAATCACTTGCAGCAAAGCCAAATGCATCAGATAGTCCACCTCTTCCGGCAAATTTATCAATAACACCTTGTGCATCGGGAGCATTCTCTCCATTATTCTTTCTATCACCCTTATTCCTTGCAGCTATTAGTCTTCCATTCTTCCATGATATAGCTAAAGCCTGTCCATCTAACTTTTCAGTTGCTACTTCTTCTTTGCTAATTTCACCACTTAATGCAATTTTAGTAATATCCATCATTTGAGAAAATGACATTGATAAATCATCAAATGGGTGACTCATATGGCCGAATGCACCTCCCTCATTTAGCAAACTTTCATTTACTTCTTGTTTAAGTGTGATATTTTTTCTATCAGCTGAGAACTCAAATAATGTTTTAAGTTTCATATTATCCTAATGAACTTTGTAATTTACCAACTAACTCACCATATCCGCCTTCGCCTTTATCAGCTAAAAGCCCTTTAATAGTTTCTTCGGCTTTTGCATCATCGTATTTATCACCATGTGCTTTCTTTAATATTTCTTTAGCATATGTTTTAAATCCTTCATCATCTTTAATGTCAGCTTCATTAATTGAACCTTCATTAACCTCAGGAGCTATAGCTTTCTTACCTTTGATTTCATAAACTTTGCCTTTAAATTCAAAGCTAGTTTTATTTTCTCTTTTTGCAGAATGATATGTACCTAAAAATCCGTTTCTTTCTTCTAGTGGAATTTCTTCAATATTAATACCTTCTTCTAGCATTTCTTCGATGTTAATTGATTCATCAACCATTTCTTCACCTGCAGCTGTTATACCCTCTCCGCTTTTCCATCCAAGTGCTAATTTATCAAAGAACTCTTTCTTCTTTTCATCGTCTAATTCATTTGGACTAGTTACATCAAATTCCTTTAATAATTTTAAAAAGAAATCCGCATATTCTTGTTGAGCTCCAGTTTTTTCCTGTAGCTTCTTTTCTTCATTTTGAGCTTTCAATCTCTCTGAAAAGCTACCGAAATTTTTAATGTGTTTTAACTCTGACATTTTATATTGATTTATTTTATTAATACTTATTCTTCTAATTTAATAGATGTGTATTTCTTTTTAAGGTTTAGAAGCTGGTCTGCAATCTTGTCTATTGCAAATCTTGTCTTAGTATTCCATCCAAATTTAGCCTGTTGTATTTTATGGAATAATACATCAAATTCCATTTCAGCATCAACATATGGCTGTTCTTGTTGTGTAATACCTTCTTCTAGTAAATCTATCAATTCAGTTCTATCTTCACTTTCATTCATTTCATATCCAAATACCATTAGTATATTTTTAGCTGCAGACTTAGAACCGTAATCTACTAAGTAATCCTTAGCTGCTGTATCTAATCTACGAAACTTTGACTTAGCTTTATTAAAATCAGTTTTAATTAAATCAGCTATTGTAAAATAAGCTTTTGCATCACTACCTTGTAATTTAATAAAATCTTTATCTGGATTACGAGCTTCTTTTTCTTTATCTACTTCTTTTTGTAATTTAGTTGCAACCTGTCTGAATACATTAGATGCTGAGCCTGCATTAAAATTATCTTTAGCTTTTTTAACGGCTTCTTTATCCTGGAGTCTTTTCTTCTCTTGTTTATCTAAGTGCTTTAACATAGCGTCATATTTACCACCCTTATCATTCTTACCTTCATTTATAATCTCATCAGATTTATCAGTAAATTGTTCAAATGTTTTTACGTATTTCATATGAAATGACTTATTTTTTATGCCCAACATACGGGACTTTTATTATATATCTGAATTAAGCAGCAAACTTTAGCTTCTTAACTATATAAGGGAATTGTTGGTCAGCATATATAACCTGGCGTTCAATACCATGCTTATATAGTTTGTTTTTCCAGTTACCCCAGGTAAAATCATCGACAAAATCAACTATAACTAATTTGTCTTTTTTACTATGAAGTCTTAATCCACGACCTATACTCTGTCTGATAACAATTTCAGATTTAAATGATTCTGTAAAAAATATATTATGTATATTCTTAATACTAATACCAGTACTGAACGTACCAAAACTAGCAACAAGAATAACATTATCATGTTGCTCCATTTTCTTTTTATAAGCTTCACGTAAATCATCATTAATACTACCATCAACATAGTATATTAATTTATCTGGACATTTACGCCTTAGGGCTTTATAAATTTCTTCACCATGGTCAAGTCTGTGGAATAAAACTAATGCATTTTTAGTAGATTTACCAATAATATTAGTAATCATATTTAACCTATCAGTATTTCCTATAACATAATTTTGTTCTAAGTTAAAAACTTTTTTACGTTCATTAGGGTCTGGGTTTCTAGAAAGTGTATGAAATGCTTCTTTCACTTCATCAGGTGCATAGTCAAGTTCAATTACTTTAACTTCACATTTAGCTACGAATCCTTTCTTTTGCAAGAAGTTTGCATTAACTTCATTTACTAAAGGTCCTGTATAACACATTAATGTTAATCTATCTAGGGTACCTGGCTTTGGAAATGTACCAGTTAAACCATATCTATAATCGACATTCACGCATTTCTCTAAAATAGTTTTTATTGATACTGCTTTTACTTTATGCATCTCATCAACAATAACTGCATCAAAATCATTAAAGTAATCTTCTTTCTTTTTAACTAGTGATTGATATGTACCGATTACAATGTTACTATCCTTCTTTGGTTTTTGCCCAGAATAGATAGGTTCTATTTTAAGTTTAACTTGATTTTTATTATTAAATGCATAGAAATCTTCTTCAGCTTGATTTACTAAACTTACGTTAGGCACAATAAATAAAATTCTCTTTGCTAAACCATGTTGTAACATGTAAGCTACTGTTAAGAAACTAATTAATGTTTTACCTGCAGATGTTGCTAATTCGGCACTGCACTTTCTAAATTTTAAAATTCTGAATGCAGATTCAATTTGATATTCACGTACTCCTGTGAAGCCATCCATTTTAAATCCTTCGAAAAAATCATTAGCCCATTTTGTAAAATCTTCTAATTGAATATCATTATCAAATATATTACTTAAATCTTTAAAATAAATTGGATGATTAAATTTCTTAGCCATTTCTACTAATTCACGCCATAATCCTATTGGAATATAGCGGTCATTATAAAGATAGCAATAATATCCATCCCAGTACCCATTCTTAACTCTAGGATTAAACTTTGCATTTTTTACTTGCTTAGTTAAAGTAATCCTAATTTGTTCTAACTCAATTTCACTTGCTTCTGTTAAAACTAAAAATCTACTATCTTCACTTATTTCAAATACCATTAGATGGTTGCAATATTAATTCTATTTTTAATAGCCCAAGCCATTTGATCGAGTGTTCTTACGCATTCACTATAATAATCAATTTGAATTTCTATAAAATTAATTTGTTTTTTAATATAATGTAAGTCGGCAATTACTGCAGCATCTTTATGCTTATCACTCATTTTATAATCATGATTATAATAATCAAGTAGTTTAGTCTTGTAACTTCTCTCATAGCTACTTTTAATCTTTCTTAAACGTATATTGAGTTTTGCTAACTGGTCTATAATCATTTGACGATATGATAGCATTGTTACCTGAGAGTCAGATAGATTCTCAACGTTATTAAGTGTCTTAACAAGGGTAACAATTCTATCACCCCAGTTCGTACGCTGTTCAGCGAGTTGTTTTTCAATTGCTTCTAACTTTTCGTCATTAGTTAATTCAGCATTTTGTTGTACGTTATCTTCCATTTTTAAAACAGTTTAGTGTTATTACTATTTCTCTTTTCAGGTATATAAATCTTTACCCTATTATTAGAATATACGGGAGAAAAATCGGAAAGTTTCATACCGGCGTATGAATATTTAGATGCATCGAGTTCATCAAGTAAAATTTTAAGTTTTTTACTATCAGTAACTGCATCATCTAGAAATTGGTTATATTCTTGTTCAAATTCGTTCATTATATATAATATAAATCTATTATCTTATTAGAGAAGTATTTGTTTATATATTTGTAGGAATCTATCTTGTTTTTATAACATAATTTAATGATATCGTTTAAATCTTTAATTGTATCTTCTTTAGTTACATATCGCATTAAATCATAGTCAGAAATAAATTTCTTCCATAAAAAGACATCATGACCTTTTTTTAATTGGTCACCTGCAGCATCTTTCCCACTTCTGTCATTATCATAGAAATATCTAACAGATGGTATATCATCAAACATCGACATATCTCTATTAACAGTAGCCTGCCCTATAGAGTTTTTCATAAACTTTGAATCTATAGGTCCTTCAAAAGAAGTTACGGTTTGTGTAAAATCAACGCTAAGAATACCGAATATAGTAGAAAGCTTATTTAATTTTTCTATTTCTATTTCATTCTCACATTTATCTAATGTTGTTAATCCTGCTTGTTCACGTAATCTTTCAATATGGAACGTAAAGTACTTACTACTTGTATCTTTTGATATTCTTCTAACTTGATACCCAATCACTGACTTTCCATCAGGTGTTAAATTTAATACAAATAATCTACCCTGCCTCCATGAGAACTCTTTACTCTTATTAGTAAGTAAACGCTCTTTTAATATTTTATAACCTTGACTTTTTTCATCAATAGGTCTTGTACCTGTTATCCTATAAAAGACATCAAGTGGAATGCTTAATTCCTTTAATTTTTCGAATAATTCAAACTCAATGTTTCTTGCTTTAATACTTATAACTTGATTAGTTTTAATGTAATCCATTATAGCTAATCTCTCGTCAGTATTAATATTAACTGCATTGTGTTCTTTTAATAGCATATGTAATGGTCTGTGTATGTTACAGCCATAATTATAACAGTGATACATTAAAGTATTCCAAAATAAGTTACCCCTTTTCTTCTTATTATCTTTTTCACTATCCCCACAATAAGGGCATGCAAAAGTCAAACGACCATGCATGTCCTTGATACTGGTTTTAGGTCCTGAACCAAAAGAAGTGTCCAGAATATTCTGGACACAACTCTTAATTTTTTCCCTAAAATCTTTATCTAATAGAGGGTTAATTGGGTTTGTCTTAGACATTAACATCTAATTAGATACCTAAGTTATCTAAAAATTCGTCTAAGTTCTCGTCACCTGCATCGTTAGATTTAGCTTCTGACTCATCTTGAGATTCATCTTCAACTATAACTTTCTTAGCTACAGGTTTAGAAACTGATGGCTTAGAAGAAGGTGTCTTAGTGATTGCAGATACTGCGTCACCAGGTGAACGATATTGATTTAATATTGACTGAAGTTTAGTTTGGTCTTCAGATGACATTGGTTTGTATTCGAATTGATCTAATGATGGTGCACTGTCCATGAATTTTTTAAGTGATTCACGTCCTGCTTCATTAGCTTCAACTTCTACTCCATTTATTTCAATTGCTGTTCCAGCATCTTCAAATGATGTATCATCATAATTATTGAAATTACCTTGTCTTGTAATATACAAGTCCATGTTACGACCGTTGAAGAAGTTAAATATATCAACTTTCTTACCAGTCTTAGGATTTAAGTATCTATCAAGTTTAGCTTTAAGCTTAACTCCATATTTTAATACCATAATTTTACCATTGTTAGCTGGTTTAACAGCGTCATCAATGATATAAACTAAAGAATAGAATACATCACGCTTTTGTAATTTCTCAGCGTTCTTTCTATCTAAAGCACTTTCACTCTTTGAAAGTTTTCTCCACAATTGTGCACATTCACAACTATTCCAATCTCCTACTGATTGAGGACTATCAAAGGTATAACCCTTGTCTGTCTCATCCTTAAGGAAATAAGTTACTTTGTGAATGATTGATTTTGTTGGATTTGATGGATTGTAAAGAAATCTTACTTTCGCTTGATAAATTCCATCTGAAGCATCTTTTGCTTTGGGTGCGAAGATAACTGAATCGTTTTTCTTCTCTCTGTTGTGTGTTTCAACTTCGATAGCCTTTGTACCGAAAATGTCAAAACCGTTGTTTTCTGTTGCCATAAACTTTTGCCTTTTTTAATTGTTTAACTTGTTTTTAATTGCCTAATACTAGAGTCATTAAAGTGTAATCTTTAAATAGTTCTGGCCAGTAACGTGTTTAATAATATGCCTTTTAAATGCCTGTTTCTTAGTTGAGATATATATTGTCGTCTCAGGATTAGTTTCAAAGATTTTTTAGAAAAAAACTTAGGGAAATCTTTGATAATTCTGAAACAAAGCCTGTGGGGTTGGCTTATAATGATTAAGAGGTCTTAAGCCAATAAAGGGGCCTTTGACCTTTAACTCTCTGGGTAACTTTCCCAAAGACATCTGGCAATAAAATACGAATCTACTAGATCGTCGATAGGTTTTGGTATTTTTACCTTCTTAACATTGCGACTTAGTTCTAAGTTTAAACAATGTTTATGGAAATCTCCGCAAAGCATTTCGTCATGGTAATCTAATCGAAAATTACCTTTCTTATCTTTCTCTATTCGCTCTTTATATTTTTCCTTGATAAATCTATATTCTCCAATAAAGACGTCGAATAAATCAGCCTTATCGTAAGAGCCATATCCAGCTAGTTTTTTTATGGCTTTAGGCGAGTACACATCAAGGGTAAATTTTTTGAAAATATCTTTTTCAAGTATTAAAGTCTTGAGTGCGGTCGTTGCGCCTATAATATCTATAAGATTATTTGACTGTGAGCCAAATGAGTAGCCTTCAAACCCAATATGTATTGTTGATTGTTTAAGTTCGCTGTTTGTTAAATTTGAAGTAATGAAATCTAATATAGCTAGAGCCTGTTCTCTATAATGAGATATTTTAGCAAATTCATTTCTACTATAAGTAGCTTCTACTAATTGGTCATTTTGAAAAACTAAGTCTACGTCCTTAAGGCACTGTACGTCTTCTTGACGTTTTAGGTCTTTCTTTTCTAATTTCTTTGGATGTGAAATAAATTTGTACTTCTTATCTTTAAGTATACAAATAGCCGGACTCTTTAAGGAATAGTCAATTCCAATATAAATGTGATTCATTATAATTAAATTAAGCGACCACCAAGTGCACTACCTAAAGCTGCACCTACTAATCTACTAGTTAACATCTCATATACGATACCTTTTTCGATACCTAAAACTCTTGCAATAATTTTACCTATTGTCTTACCTAATGCGAATCCTGTAAGGCCGCCTAATATAGAACCTATAAAACCTTCTTTAACAAGGTCTTCTTGTAAATTATTAATATCTTTATTATTGTCTAAATATTCTTTAACAAAAGCATCTATTGCTTCATCTATTTTAGCTTCTTCGTCTTCTGTAAGTTCATGTTTATAACTTTCATTTAAAGCTTCAAGTAATTGCTGGTCAGATAAACTATTTGTCTTCTCATTAATAAAATCTATAAATGTCTTAGTATCTTTCATTAGTTAATAATTATTTGCATCTGGATTACCTTCCATTTCTTTAGATAAAGCTTTAGCAGCAATACTTGCAATAGCTGGATTTTCTTCCATCATTGATTCCATCTTTTCTGTATACACTTCTCTAATAGACTTCATCATTGAATTTATATATTCATGAGTTGTATCATATACAACCTGCTCATCATATGCTTTTTCATTCGTCTTCTTCATCGCAGCTTTTGCGGCAACTAAAGAAAATTCAACGTTTTCTTTCATTACTCTAGTACACATTTCTGCCATTGTTGTAAAACATTCGGTCATGAATCCTTCTAATGTATGTGCAGGGTCTTCATCATTTTCATTATTACAAGCTTCTGCATACATTTGTTTGTACATTTCATATATACGTTCATTTAAAGATATCTTTTCAGGTTCAACATCCTTCTTATCATCTGAAGTATCTTCATTTGTTCCGTATACTTCTTTAGCATTATTTATAGTATCTTCAGAAAAGCCTTCAGATTCCAATGCAGTAATAAACTTATCTAAGTCTTCCCATATATTATCTTCACCATACTGTTCAATAAACGCAATATATTTACGTTCGTCATCAGTAACTATAGACTCATTTATAAATTGATTAAATGTCTTAAAATATTCCATTAGACTTTATTTCTTTTTTTATATATCTCAGTTTTTTCTTCTTTGATTTTTTTCATTACCAAAGTAGCTGATGAATGGTTTGTCTTCTTAAGTTCATCTAACTTTTCACAGAATGATTCTTTCATTGAATCTATACATGCATCTAGGTATTCTTTTAATTCATCTCTTTGAGAATTATAATCATTACCACTATCTTCACCTACGAACTGATTAGATACTGTTCTAAGAGCTGTAAAATAATCATCACTGTGCATTGCTTTAGCTGCTGCAGAACCCATAACCATTGCAGTTTCTTTTAAATATTCTTCAAGAGTATGTTCAGGGTCATTATCATTTTCATAATTAGCTGCATCTAATATAGCTTCGTATAAAGATTCCCACAATTTCTTTTGTGTTTTCTCAGAAACTACTTTAGAGAAATTAACTCCTGGTTTTCTACTTACTGTTTCATTTTCTTCCAATGATTTATTGGCATTCATGAAATCTTCAAATGTTTTAATGTTTTTCATATTAATCTAATTCTATTAGTACTTCTAATTCGTTATACGCTATTGATAATTCAAATGTTGAAAATTCTGCAACGTTACTAGCAAATGACATTGATAAATCACCTATATTTTTAATTAAAGGTCTTTTTATCCTAGCTGTAACAATTATATTACCTTCTGAATCCGTCATTCTAACATTTAAGTCTTCAATAAACTTCTGTCCATTACTAAATTTATAATAATAGTTTAAAGTATCTAGCATCATCCAATAATTAATGAATCCATCAACTAGTTGAAATGTAACTGTAAATTCTTTTTGAAATAATTCCTGAGTTGGTAATGTATTACGCCAAGATATTTGTCTTCCTGAGTATTGAGCTTGTACAACTGGTTCAAATCCCATTCCAGGTAAATTAATACTTTGTATAGTATAATTTAAAAAATCTAATGGTTCTTCAATAACATTTCCTGGCATTCTGTTCAGATACGGTTTATACTTATCTGAAATTTCCTTAGGTATAAAATTCTTAGGAAAGTGAAATTCGAATAAATTATTCCTTGCGTCTAATAACATTTTATAACTTTATGTTTTTAATATTCTGACCTTTTAAACTATTAAAAGATTTTTGTGATATAAATTGCTCAGCACCTTTACTTATATTATTCTTTATATTTTTAATAACAGGTGATACAATATTTAAATTACTTATTGCTTTAGTTTCACCTGATAATAAACCTTTAATTGTATCAGCCATCGTAGTATTATATTGAGCTAACATTTCAGAAGCCTGTGATAATGATCTTCTTAGATTATTATTATCTTCAGTTAATTGTGTATTACTTACTGTTAATCTATTTACAGTTTCTGTTAAACTTGAAACTTCTGATGTACTAACTATACCTGATAGTGCAAGTTGATTATTAAGATTAGCTATTTTTTCAGAATCACGTACTTGTATTTTTTCATCAACTCTATACCACTTACCAAAATAAACTAATGTTTCATCACTCTTTGCATCATTTAATTCTAATCTAGATGATAAGTAAAAGTTTCTAGAATTATGCTTAAGTATTTTACTAGCTTCTTCTTTAGTTACTTTAAATAAAAGTTCTCCTTTAATAGGACTTAAATCTTTTACATTTGTATAATTTGATACACGCACTTCATCACCTGTTGACTCATCAGTAAATGATAAATAGAAAGTTCCCATATTAGTTAAATCTAATAATTGAGGCTGTTTAGCACCTGTGGCTTCTTGTAATGTATTGTCATATAAAACAAATAATATAAAATTATCAAAAGGCGTAAGGCTGATTGCAGCTTCGCCTAATGGCCATATTTCTTCTGTCGGTGTCAATGATGTAATTTCAATAGCTGCATTTGCAACTCTAGTACTTTGCCCAGATTCAGTCGGTGATATATCACCTTCTTGTAATGTAGATGGTATTGACTTAACTGTACCAATAGATGCACTTACCTTTAAGCGTTCTCTGAATCCCATTACAAATTGAGTTTCTTTAGTTATATTAGATTGAGTACCTTCAAAAATAGCTGCAGGGTTATTAAGAACTATTTTAGAGACTTCATCAGGTAAAACATTATAAACTTTAGTTACAGTTGGTACTGTTCCCATATTTATTTTACGTATTCTTCTACCATACTTCTTTACATCAAAAGAACTGTATTGTGATTGTTTAATAACCTGTGTATTATCAACTTTATTAATTAATCTTAAACTATAGTCAATACGATATGATACAGCTATATGCGAATTAAGAATTATAGGTCTAAACACATAAGGCTCTCCAAAATCATTTGATTGTATAAAAGCTTGTTCTGTAGTTAATAAGAAACTTGTACCAACTTGTTCGAACACATTTATTTCATGCATTACAATCATATTAGTATTTGGCTGCTGATTTAATCCTAAAATAAAATCTTCATAAATATCACCATTATATTCTCCATATATTTCAAAATAATCTCCGCCTTCAGATTCTTTTACAACTGCTGATAACAAGCTATATTCATCAGTCTTATTAATTGATGCAGTACTAGATTCTCCAATATAGAAATAAGTCTGGGCATTAATAGTCTCAGTTTTATTAATAAATTTAGCAGTCAACTCTATAGTACTTTGAGTAAGTAATCCAGAATTACTAGTTAATTGATTAGCAAGTATTCCTGTATTATTAGGAGCACTTAAATATTGGTCAGTCATCCAATCTAATGCAGGTACTTTTAAAAGAAGATACTTAGTGTAAAGTCTTTCACCTATAATTAGAGGTTTAGGATTATTAATTTCATAATTATCTGGCTTCAAATAAGCAAGTGAAGCAAGGTTGTGTTTATTACCAGTACGATCTCTTATTAATACTTCAAATATAATACCATCATTCTCAAAGAAATCAAATCCTGCTAGTAAATGAACTTTAATCGTATCGTATTCAATAGATTTAGCCGGAATATTATAAGGACCAGTTAATTGATTTTGATAAGATGCAACGTTTATTAAATTTGGGTCAAAATCTAAATATTGTAAAGCAGTATTGGTTGTTAAGTATGCATACTTAGATTTATCAGCTGCTATTGGTATTGCACTTAATACTCTAGTGTTACCTGTATACTCATACGGATTATCTTCATTAAATAAGAAGTTTGTATTAGTATAAGTATTATTTAAGATATGGATTCTAGACCCATTGGTGTCAGTATCAATTGTTTCAGGCGCCGACGGGTCCCTGTAGATATATTCTACAAGAATCTGAGGAGTTAACTGTAAAAATTTTGAAGTACTTGCCATCTTAATTTATTAATTCATATTCTAGTGTTTCCATATTGAATTTACCTTTTCCGTAATTCTTAATTATATTTTCGGTAAACACCTTTTCTTTTTCTCTACTTTTTGTAAGAGCTTCTACTAATTCTTTTTGCTTTGCATAAAGCTTTTCAATAGCACTTTCTACTCCTGTTAATTCATCAAAAACATCTTGATATTCTTTTAAGATACCAAATAATTCCGACAATTCTTTTTCGTTTAATTTCTTTTTCATATTAATTATTAAGCAAGTTCAAATGTTATGGTACCTCTAATAGTTTCATTATAACCACCGCTATTATAAAAATTACCAGGAAATGGTATACCTGCAATATTAAGTGGATATATTTCCATGAACCATTGTCCAGCCCATGGGTCAGGTGATGAACCTCTTCTTATTGTACATTCAACGGTTCCCCTTCTACTTGGACTATTATATGTTGCTATACCTTCACACCCATGATGTAATCCAGTATATCCTAATGCAGGGCTAGTTAAAACATTCTTTACGTTCTGTACAGGGCCTGGTAATAGCATTGCAAATTTACTAGAAAAACCAGCTCCATTATTTTGGAAATTAGTTATATTAAACGACATAAAAACTGTTTTACCTATTACTTTATAGTAAATATTAGGATCATCCCAGCCATTACCGCCTGCAGCTACATTTGCATTAACATAACTTCCAGAACTAGAAAAAGATTTTAAACTACCAATAGCATTTATACGAATCCATCCTGCAGTATCAGTACCTGTAACAAAATCAGTATCAGTTCTAATATTACCACCGACATTTAATTTTGAGCCAGCAGTTATTGTAGTATTTATTGCAACATTACCTCCACCTGGTTGTAAAACTAAATGATATGGTGAGGTACCTATTGTTTTACCAGCGTATGTAACATCACCTGAAGTAACTTGTAAGAATCCATAATTAGTACCATCTGCTATTATACCAGATAATAAATGTACATCATCTTTCCACATTGTAGAACCTATACTTAATGTTTTACCACCAACTACAAATGGAGTATTAACATTTTTATATGCATAAGGTACACTCAATGCTTTACCTTGTAAAATACCACCTGCTGTGATTTCATAAGCCGGATCAATGTCAGATACGCCTAGATGACTAGTTGTTGTCAGCGTCATTTTAATTGTATTCTTAAACTGACTATTTAATAATGATTTATTTCCTGCCATATATTTTTTTATTTAATATTTATTAAAAACCAGGTATAGGGCCACCTAATGCAATATATTCACCAAAGTTTGCAAAATGTATATTTCCATTACTATCAGCAAACATTATTGCTCCTGCTTGCCCATTTCCACTTTCATGTTTACCATAAACTACTTCAGGTGCATTTAACGGTGCATTAGGATTACTAAACCATGCATTAAATCCAATATATGAAGCACCTCCTATATTTGTTTGAGTAAATGAATTATTACCATACACATTTAAACCATTAATTGTTCTATCTTCAAATGTACCAATATTAACTTCATCTGGGTCATAATTAAATCCACCAAATGGTGTAGGTGCATTTAACTCAGGATCAGGAATACTGTCTCTACCTTTTATTGTTAATATATGTTTTGGTCTAAGTGTATTAATACCTATAAA
>Ga0307378_10003653_pt1 | contig 22384 bp, 26 predicted proteins | sample UN1MG_FD_202238 | JGI IMG/M metagenome (GOLD analysis project Ga0307378, IMG submission 202238) | Soil microbial communities from Risofladan, Vaasa, Finland - UN-1 | ecosystem: Environmental > Terrestrial > Soil > Coastal area > Acid sulfate soil | place: Finland: Risofladan, Vaasa | collected...
CTTATAGGTTGTCATGGTTGTCAAAAGACGGCATAGTAGTCATTTCGGTTGACATGTTCGTTGTCATAAGGTTGTCAAAACGGTTGTCAATATGCCTTTTGATAGACTTCTTTCATACGTATCCCTGTATAAAATCGCGTATTTGCCTTTCTGTACTTTCCTACTCCGATTTTTTTCATGACTTTTGCAAGTGCCATGCTTTCTGATCGTGTTGATGTTCCTCGATACCCTGCCAGTTTAACTTCTTTCAAAACCTCTGTTGTTGGAATTATATCATTTTCGTCATCAGTCAGAGCAAAACTTTGGAAAAAGAAATCTTCAATAGGATCTGTATATTCAAAAGATTCTTTAATTCTGGTTTGCATAACAGAGTTTGAATATTTATCCATGTCTTGGGTCTCCCCGGTTTTCCATGCATAATGGGCTTCCGCCCACAGTTGAGAAACATCAAGCTTCTCAACATAATTCCAGTCAATAGAGGTGAGATGACACACCCGAAATCGCCTATTGCCGGTAGTATCATTCAAAAACCCGATTCCATCATCGTTGATAGTTCCGATAAAAGACGCAAGCGCCTGCTTATTGAGATCGTAGCGCCCATACGGACGCCGGACAGTCACCATTTCGCGAGTAAGAAACGCTTTTAGTGCCTCGACATCTTGCCTTCTTGTCGTTGCACCAAGTTCGCTAACTTCCCAAATTAATCTATCAGTGAGCCGTAAATTATCATCATTATCATCTGCATGGATTGCACCATCTAAATACATACCTGGTATCGGACACAACCAACGAGTGAAGACACTCTTCCCTAAACCCTGCCCTCCTGCCAAAACGAGCATGGGATTTTGACATCCGCTATATGATTTCGCGACACATCCGATAATCCATTTTCTGAAGAGGTAGTAAAACAAATCATCCTTATCACGAAAGATGGGATTGAGAACAGACTCGACAAGTTGAGGTTTTCCATTATATTCCAAACTCTCAAAGTATTGTTTTACCGGATGATAAGAATTTTTGACAGATTCTCTTATCCATACTTGCTCCATCATACTCGCGTTCTTAAAACCGTAATCAACCATATTGCAATAAATATCAGCATAGAGTGTGTCTGAAATAGGTTGTTTGTTCACATGAACTTTTTCAGTTAATGTGTTGTATGAAAAGTGATAGAGTTGATTGAGCATCTTCCCCATCTTTGTTGCGCTTCCCAGCTTTCCAGTTGTATCTTCTTCTTGTGTCTCTTGTGATTTTTGAAAGGTTTTTTGTTCTTGCCATAAGGTTGGATTGAGTTGTTTTGCGAGCCTCACAACCGTTCCAAATGCAATAGTTCCGTTCGGTTTTAATCCTTCAAAAATCTTTTCGTTCTCTTTTCGATTATATCCTTTTGAGTATTTTACAATATCATCAATATCATCATACTGCATGCCCTCGTTTTTGCAAGACATCATAAAATTAACAAACTTTTCCCGGTCATCAAATAGTCCCTTACGATGATAGCGTAGCACAGCAAATGCCGCCTTTTTAATATGAGGACTTGCTGTTGTTTTGGCTTGTATTTTATTTTGTGGTTGCTCTTCGGGTGGTTGGTTCGTGATGAAAACTTCTAGCATTTGTAAAGGAATTAGCTCGGCTTTTTTATTGTAATAAGGATGGGGGTCATACCCAATATACCTTGCCCGCTTCAAATCTTTAACCGAGCCAACAGTAATTCCAAAATGATATTGAAAACTTTCAGTTACGAAGGAAATATAGGCTTTATGTAAACAGTCAAGCCATATTTCCTTCGGGAATCGCTCTTGTAATATCGGCGGCAATTCTTCAAAACGTGTGGGAATTTCAACAAGGATATTTGCCCATAAGTGGCCTGTTGTGGCTCCGCTGACAGACTCAGCACAAAACTGAAGATATGGTATTTCAGGCAAACGACTTTTAAATATAAGCAACTCATTTTTTGAATTTTCATCAAGATCAAGATTGATAATCCCGGTATGTTGTTCAGGTGTTATCTTTTGGTTTGAATGCCGATCTACATTATTCAATGAGAACATAGCCACCGGAAAGTTGTTAGCTTTATCATTCTGATACAGGTTTTTATGCCCGTTGAAACCATGTATTAGTTCGTGTTGGTATTTTTTATTCAAACGTTCGGTATACTGTTGTATTCGTTCATTTGAAACCATCCCATAAAGAGCCTGTAAAGACGTTGCCTGATGACTTCCTTTGACGGTTTCTTGAAATGAAATTGTCTTCCAAACCTGTTTTGCCATAGGTTTAAGACATAAACGCCCCTGGTAGATGTACCAGGGGCGTTTATATCATTATTGATTAGTGTTATATTTAGGGGCCTGTTTCTGCGTATTTGCAATCAAAAGTGAAATGGCCTGCCTGATAAGCTCAGCCATTGATTCTCCTGTGTCTTCTGACACTTTACGCAAAAAATCATCATGCTCAATTTCTATATAATGGGGAGGGCTTAATACTTTTTTGGGTGGTTTTTTAATATTTTTCATACTGTTAACATATATATATATGTTGCATTTGTCAAGAAGAATTTTCATCCTGAGAAAGAAAGTTTTCGACAAGCGCCATAACCTCCGTCCTTAAAAGGTGTTTGTCATTTCTCCTCTAGGCTCTTCGTTAACATCTTAAACTTATAATAGCGTCTGAGTATTTTTAGTTGTTCCTCAGTCAACGTCAACACGTACCCTTGAAAATAGTCATACGGCTGTCCGCATTTCTGGCAATTCCCTTCATCATACAGGGACTCGCCGATCTCTATACCGCAAATCTCACATTCCATTCTGTGTCCTCCTGTGTCGAATTATTTTTTTTAGCGTAAATACACGTATACAAAAGGGTACTAGATTTTTGATGAATTGTCAAGCGTAAAGTCTCAAAATACCTCTTGACAATATATGCATTTTATATATATTCTATAGGCAGGGAGGTTACAAAACACATGAAAGAAAAACAACCAGTAGAAACACGGCAAGTGACGATTAGAGGTGTCCCTGTGAGCGATTACGAAGACATCGTTGCAGAGTCAAAGCGATGGCGGGGGAGATCAATTAACACGCAACTCATTCTTGCGATGGAAGCATACGCCTTTCAGATCCGCAGTAAAGAGCGTCGTAGAAAAAACCGAGGAAGGAACTCACAACCGAAGGAGGATAAACAATGCAAAAAGCTATAATGCCATTCACTCTGCTTGTATTAATGCTCATATTCGTTCTTGTCTTGTCTTTTGTTCCGGCAGCTTACAGGAAGGCGCGACAGGAGAGATTTATTGAGACTGAAGAAACCATAACGCTTGTACGTCCAGGATGTCTTGAAATTCTGGATGATAAGAATGCGCTTACGTCAATAATGTTTGTTGGAGGAGTCAGCATTGGCCCTGATGAAATCGAAATGATGAGTGTTGCAGAACTGCAACATCTTACTGTTTTAATAAATCTTTGTAAACAATACAGTGCAAATGCCGAATTGACTGAAATGTTTGGGAAAAAGTTACTTCCGTTGTATTTCAAACAGAGCTATCTCGCAGAAAGTGGGGTGGAAAAATGACACAACATGAATTAAATCAAAAAGAGTGGAATCGAACGGGGATAATTCAGGTTATCGTCAACGTGCTACTAATAATATTAGCAATCTTATTATTCGGATGGACGTTTTTGGGGTGTACGCCATGGGCCAGTGCTGCCTGGTTTTGGGAAAAGAAACCACAGAGAACCTACAAAAGCGCAGAAGAGAGGTTACAAAAGGCATCAACTCTGGAAACTCGAGAACAGCAATTAAACGCGAAAGAACAGCGACTTAATGCCGAGCAACAGGCCGCACGGCAGGCGATGCAACAGCAAGACGCGCAATACTCCCAGGCGATACAGCAGTCACAGCAGGTGCAGGATGCCGCCAAACAGCAGGCGTTACGAGCTGTGGCTGAAAAAAATGCCATGATGGCGGACAACAGTAAATACCGGGCACAACTTGGCAGTGTCCAGCTTGCGCAACAGGAACAACAAAAGCAAGCCCGAAGGTTTGGTACTGACGGTGAACAGCAACCAACATATGGGTATGCTGGGGAAGATGGCACGATGTATCTCGCAAAGAATGAACCAGTTAACGTCATCACAAAGCCTGATGGAAACCTGGGCGTCAATAAACCTGGGATGCATGTTACTGTGATACAGCCTCCTGCTGTTGTCACTGTGCTACCAGCGGACACCAGGGTGCAAACAACGGTTGACGGTATTGATCACATCGAATTCAAGGCCATTTTGCCAGAGAGCTTGAGTCAAGAACAACTCGACGCCGTGAATAAAATCGCACTAAATGGCAAAGTGATTGCGGAACAACGGCTTGGGTTAGAGCAGCACAAGATTAATACAGAAGCTGCCGTTGAACAGTACGCAATCAATACAGAATCAGAGCTTGAATATTTACGCATTGTGAAGGGGTTCACATTATGGGGTTTCCTCATGTCAATTCCATTCATTTTTACTGTCTATTATATATCAAAACAGCTACTTATTGGCTGGTCTCAACTTGTCGAAACGAGACTGAAATATAAATTAAGAGAAATTGAGGGTGTTGATAGAGTGCTCGGCGAAAAGGCACCATAACCAGGAGGAGCGTATGAAAAAGTATAGATGGGTTGTGAATTGTCTGTGTGGGGTTATTGCCTCAATCGTTCTTCTGCTGTTTTTGGCAAGCTTGGGGAAGGGGATCTTTCGTCCTGAATCCCCACGATTGAGACTTGCGCGAGAGGAGGCGACGATCAATCGCCTCTTTTTTTCGCTTGTTTTTACACAGACACTATATGTAGTAGGGAGCAGTGTCATATTATGCTCTATGTTGATATTTGTGACGGGTCACGCCTTTGCAAAAATACACAAAGCCTCTGTGCACCAGGCAAAAATAGGAGAGTCAGAAATCCCAATTGCAAAGCGTGATCTCCCGCAAATGACTCCGATCTTGACAAAACTGGCAGCGGCGCGACAAATGGAAGTTGTGAACGCCGGACGCGACGAAGGGCGGAAAGATATTATTGAGGTCTACAGAAATGTTGCAAGTTTACATAATAAGAATTATCAGACGATAAAAAACGCGATAGAAATACCAGCAAACGGACAGAAAGCATTGCCGTTTTCAACACCGTCATTCGCCTCGCTCATCCAGAATCATGAATTAGCCCCAGGCAAGCCTCTGATACTTGGATATGCTGAGGGAGGGGAAGCGCAATACCGGACGATCCAAAATCTTAAAGTTCTGGCAGTTGCTGGATGGCAGGGAAGCGGAAAAACGTTATCAATGGCATATATCATTGCATCTGCTGTTTTATGTTATGATGCTCAGGTGTATGTTGTTGACCCGCACAAAGGCCATGATGAATCATTATCAACCAAAATACAGCCGTTAGATCAGGGCGGGCTTGTGCAAGTCGTTAATCCATTTCAGACGCCAAAACTTATTCAGTCACTTACCTCTACACTCGATGATAGATTAAACGGCACAGAAAGCAGCTCACGGCCTATTTTATTGGTGATCGATGAATTGGCACGGATGGCAAAGTCTGAAAGTTTTGATGAGTTAATTCATTTTCTTGAACGGTGTACTGAAGAAACGCGGAAAACGAATATCACGTTTATTGGAAGCTCTCCGAAGTGGACGGCTCGACATTTCAAAGGCCGCGCTGATATTCGCGGCTGCATGAATTCTCTTCTCATCCACAAAACAAAACCTTCACAGGCTGATTTACTATTAGAAGATTCTCAGGACAAAAAACTTGTGAAACAATTAGAGCATCCTGGCGATGCCATTCTGATGACAGATTATGGCGATCCGCATATTGTCTCAATGCCATTATGCTCATTTCACGACATGGAAACTGTCGTGAAAAAAGTAGGAAACGGGCCGCCGATTATCGTTGACTCTCATATTGACATTAAACCAGTTGTCAACGATTCATTGTCAACGTCTGTCAACGTTGACAAACCTACAATAGAAGGCGAAAAAGAGAATATTGACTTCTTTTGTCAACGCATCAGGAAACACATAAAAACGCATTACGAGTCAACATCAAAATTTTGTCAACAGCATAAGATTGATTCCGGTTTGCTCTCTAATGTACTAAGACAGAAAAGGAATATGAGCACAAAACTTCGTGAACACTTGCAACGAATTTTAATCTCATAACTGGTGAATATAATGACATGTGATGACTGTGGGAAGGAATACGACAGAGAGCACGTGACGCGCTTACCGTCGCTTCAAGACAAGGGCGTCACATATACCTTGTGTGATGGCTGTCTTGAAAAACTCACTACTTTTCTTGAGGAGGAACTAAATAATGACTGAACAAGAGATAAAAAGATCATTGAAAAAGAATTGTATAGTGCAGACTATATTGTATGGAATAACTGTGCTGGTTTTAGCTGGTACTTTCGTATTTTTATTAAGCGGATGAACGCATACCAAAAGGGTGTCTCTCACGTTGTCGGTATTGAGGTTAGTATTGGGAACCATCAACAGCTCTTCTATCCCCCTGATTTGAAGTGGGGGTATGGTGCTGTGTGGTTTCGGCGCAAGCTCTCGACACAAGACATTTCAGAATTGATGCAGGTTGACCCGACGACTGTACATTATTGGCGCGTAAAGGGATGGCTGGAAGGCAATAGAACCGGTACGCGTAAAGGGTGGCGCAAAATGACATTCTGGCGTCACTCCTTGAAAGACCTAGAAGCGTGTTGTTTAAAAATGCAAACACGCAAACAACGGGGAAATCCGGTAGAGCATAAAAACTGGACTCCCCAGGAGATCGAATTATTACAACACGGTATACAGCCTGAGTATCGCAGCCGTCAGGCATGTTGTAATATGAGACACAGGTTGCGGAAAAAAGGTGAGTTATGAATCAAACGTTAGAGTCAACTATGTATATGTTGTCAGCGTTATCGCAGTCAGCGCAAATTAAAACAAGCCGCAATTGGTCAGATTACATCGCTGATCAAATCGTAAAAGCCGCAAGCAGACCGTCATTGTTAAGCATGGTTGAAGCGTTTGCCGAAGGCGTCCATGCTGATGTTGAATATGTTTCGTCATCATTAACCCATCAATTCATGCAGTGTGTCAATACCCCAGACGCTCCTGGGGTCTTGCGCTGGCTTCGCAAGAACTCTGCCATTGCTTCAATGTTGCTGACGCTTAGAAAGCGCAGTAAGAAGGATGCCGGAGAAGATCCGTTCCAAGGTGCACTTGCGGAAATTACAGATATTATTCCGGTAGCTGATATGGGCGTTGCTATGCCGGGACGAACGCCCAAAATTCCATTCACAATACAAACCTTGTCGCCATTATCACATGGTGCTGACGGCAAGGCAGGGAATTCGACTTTATTTCGGCGAGAAGAGGTAATGAGTACAACATGTCAGACATTGACGCTTCCTAAGTACGGGGCGAATGCAGTGCGCGGTATCATCCGCAGGTTATTAGCGGATGATTTCACGACTCGTTTAGGGTTGCAACCTTCCCGAAGTAATGCGCCTTATTCTGATTGGTTTCTTGCAGCCCTCTATAATGGCGGGAAGCTGGAAGAAAACAGCAAGGAAGCTAAAGCACTGTCAAAAGAACTTGGAGCTTCTGGCTCAATGCGCGTTCAGGGCATTCACAAATTTCGTGACATGGTACTTCCGTTGTCTGTAATGGGCGTGAGTCTCGGTAATAGGATATTATGTCGTCATGGATTCGATAATTACCCAGGAGAACCACGATGCCAGGAGTGGGGAAGCGGCGATTTGCCGGAAGCTGAATTATTTACCTGGGAATATCTGACCAGAAAGGATGACTTGGAAATTCGCCCTGTTGATAGCAAAGAGAAATCAGGGCAGATGATTGCCAATACAGAATGTATTAAGCGTGGGATTATTTTTGATTCAGGAATTGATCTTGTCCCAATGAGTCAACCTCTTGAACAAGCATGTGTCGGCATGGCGATTGAATTATTGATCAAGCGGGGCAAGCTCGGCGCAAACAATCGGTATGGGCAAGGCTTTGTAAAGATTGATTGTCTCTCTAAATATCCTGATTCGCAACCATACAAAAACTACATGGAAACGCATAAAACTGAGGTATTGAATTATCTTAAAACCATAGGAGCAATAAAAAATGACGCCTTGCAACTTAATATCGCAAGCCTTGCGTGAAAACAAAGCAAAACTTCCTGTTTTACCATATCAGCCGGTAGAAGCAATATGCGCTGTAACAGGCGTTACAGCGCCATGTTTAAAGCGAAAAGATGTGTTGGGAAAGTCATTCACTAATGCCAATCTCTTGAACGCTCCACAAAGCGATTACGTAAGCCTGGATGTATATTATTCCTGGTTTTACGGTTACAGGATGAGCGCAGAGAAGAAACGTGATAAACGTCCTGAACGCATGTCGAGTTGGTTTTGCAGCGAGGATGAATTTGAAGAGCTTGACCGACAAGGCGTCAGAGAAAAAGTCTTTATTGAATCCATGCCAAACATGTGGTGTGGTTATGCCACCACCAGTTACAAAAAACATGGTAGCTTATTAGCGCGTGTGAATACTGGTAAACAGCGTTTTTGGTTGTTTGAAGAGCGGCAAGTCAACTGCTCCAATATGGGGCAGGTTCGGGAATGGTGTAATGTTCTGAATGTGGCATTACGAGCGGGCATTGGGCGGTCGGTCATGGAGTCGTTAGAATGTCCGCCATTTATAATCAGAAACGTTGGGCTAAAAACATGGATGGAGTTTCAAGCATGGGCACGTAATAAATACCAAACGGCGCTGTATGCTTTTTTATGTTATTTATTGCCTAGCCAGAAGGAATTAAAAGATGAAATTGCAACTTATTGAAACCGCATTAACTGCATCAAAAGTGTTGTCAATTGGGGCATGGTATGTGAAAAAAGGATTAGAACGTCAAGGTCATACTGTGGATGTTTGTGACTCCCCTCAAAAGGGGTATGATGCTGAATTAATTTCAGTGCATCATGTCACCGATTTTAAAACAGTGGTAAATATGCCTAAACGTTCTCCTTATCGTGTTATTGGAGGTCATGCTCTCTATACAAATTATAAACCACTTATTCCATTTGCTGACTTTTTGTGTTTTGGAGAATGGGACGAAGGGTTTATAAACATTGAAGAATTACATTCTCATCCTTCGGTGAATACTTCAAAATTTCAACACATGTATCCTCTCCCTGTGTTACAACCTTATCTTAACCATTCAGGGACAAATTCGGCAGCTTGGTACATTGAAATTGCTAGGGGGTGTCCTTACGCTTGTAAATATTGTCAGTTGGGCAATACCATACCTTATCGAAAACGAACATTTAAAGAAATTTGTCAGGCGATTGATTTGTGTGATTTTTCACTCACCCGTAAAGTCAATCTTTTTGCTCCTGATGAAGCGAGTCATTCAGATTATGATGATATTCTTTTATATATTCAGAAGAAAGGAGGGTTCCCATCTGGATTTGGTTCGATGCGTGTAGAAAAAGCGAGGAAGTTAAAAGGGATCCGTGCAAATACTCTTATTCGTTGTGGGATTGATGGGCTAACAGAGCAGCGCCGCTTTTCCGTTAACAAACGGATTGCTGACCATGATATTTTGTCATATTTTAAAACTATGATTCATATTGGGCATGTGAATTTCAAAATGTTTATGATTTTTGGTTATGAAGGAGAAACCCTTACTGATTTTGATTGCTGGGCTAGAGTGATGAATCATGTGCTTAATCTGCCACTTAAGAAAAATGCTGCGTTGCGTATTAAGTGGACGCCTTTCATCCCACAACCGGGGACGCCTCTTAAAAATGACCATCCACAATATGACTTGGGGATGGTTAAAAAGATTCAAAAATGGCACTTGTTTCATCGACAACCAATGAGAAATCCAGGATGGCATGTTGAAAATGATGGCATAATGAGCCAGCAAAATCACAAAAAACAATGTGAATTAACAACAGCAAGTGAGGATTACTTCCTATGAATTTCAGAATAATATTTAGGACTGACGGACGTGGATTATATTATGACCCATATAACCCGATACATCTTGACGACATTTTACATGCTATTTTTATCAGGTTACATGGCATGACGCGCGATTTACAGCGTGATGAAAGTCCGGATACAATAGGTTTGCCGTTAATGCAGAGTATAGTGAAAGGCCGGAAGATGTGGAATGCCTCGGCACTTGCACCGGAATGCCAACAGTTTGAAAGCTTGCACTTTTTTCGCAAAAAATATCCATTGGATAGACTCGATTTGACGTATGGTACATCAGTCAATTTACAGAACGGCGTGTACCGTGAATATAATGTACCTTATCCTCTATTGCACTGCCCTTCTTTGGTTGCTTATGCTAGCGGCAACCGGAAAGAGGTGAAACGGACATTACTGAAACATTTGAATGGTATTGGGAAATATCGGTCTAAAGGGCATGGGCGAATAACAAGTATTGAATGTGACGAAACACATGAAAATTGTAGTTTAGTTAAAGATGGGAAGGCCATGCGCTGGCTGCCTGATGAAAAAGGATTACGAAAAGTACGGACAAAACCGCCCTACTGGAATATGGTTGATAGAATAAAATGTTGTGAGGTTGGGGATTCGTATGAAAAATAAAATCCAAGCGCCTTAATACTGTTTAAACAGTATTAGGGCGCTTGAGAATCCTGACATCTAGTAGATAGAACCGCAAACACTACTACATATAGTATAGGCAATATAATGTATGTGTCAACTCTTTCCGCGTAATAATACCCCATAAAATGACTCAGTTTAATTATAACGCCACCGGAATTCAGGAGTTCTTGTTTTGTCGGCCATTTCATCGCTTTATTACGATTTATATACAACTTTATATACAAACACGTGAAAGATTGCACAAAGTTGTATATAAAGTTGTATATAAATCGCGCATTTTAATTATTTGTGGTGAACTTTTTAAAACTTCTAACGAGCAGCTTTTCAAATGATACCTTCTCTTTTTTTGGAGTGCTGGAATATAACTCACACTTTATTTTGTGATCATCACCAATCTTTGTTTTCACATATACAATTCGCTTTTGCTTTTTACCTTGCATCCCTTCCCCCCATAATGTTACTTACTTCAAAAAAGATAGTTGTACGTCCTGACGTTGCTCCTGCTGGCTTTTTTCTTCCGAGTGGTAGTCTTGCCCTCGAAAGTTTAGTTCGAGCCACCTTTCTGCCCTTTTATGTTCTGCCAGATCAAATGTTTCAACGGAAAAAAACATCTGGCAACGAGGAGGCAATCCATCAAGGCACCTTAACGGCCTTGTTATCCCAGGTATAAGCCGTATTGAATCAGGCCGTGCAGCTTTAGGGAGATTATACATAACTTTTCCCTGGTAAATATAATGCATTCTTATGGATGGTGTGCTCATAGTGTTTATGTTCCTCAGTAGAGGGGGTGTCAACCCCCCTCTGCTGTGAATGGTTATTATTCAACGATACCAAAGCTGGCAGCATCAACAAGTTTTTTTGCTTCTTCATATTTCTCTAAACTTATCAATTCATTAAATTCATCAAATTGTTCCGGCGCAATGTCTTTCAACGTCATACGCATAGCTTCAATTTCATCAATTGATGGTGACGCTTGATTATTTGTAACGTCATAAAACATTTCAAGACAATAGGCAAATCGTGAATTTTTACGTGCTTTGTCAAACTGCTCAACTTCTTTAGGACGTTTGGCTATAAGCATTACCCGTGTTTTATCAAGCATCTGATTGCGCTTATAGCTGTAGTAACTTCTCATTTTTTTTATATCATTACAGTCAATGAGCTGACAGCCAAAATGTTTTTCAAAGCTTTTTGTACGCTCAAAGACATTGATATTATATTGATCAAGTAATTCATCAATGCTATCACGCGCTTTCTGTAATACTTCTGGCACATTAGGTAGAGACTCATTGTTTTGAACTGGCTGATCATATTCGTTGTCATAAGGGGTATACCCACTAATCTCACCCTCAGTGTAGACTCTGCTCTGGAATACGTCAGGGCAAAACCAAGCTTGACCGTTTGACATCGCCCTTGCATACAGCATATTGCGAGCGTATTTTTTGTACATGTCCCCTGCCAATCCTGCATTTTTTGCATCCTGAAGAGTGAAGGTAGAAATACCTGCGCTTTCCCACTTTCCCCCTGTAAACTCAGACCGTTCAAAAAATTCAATTTTGCATTCTTCATTTGTAAGTGCGCGAACTCGAAAATCATATAGTGGGTGGCGTTTAATTGCTGTTGCAATAAGATCCGCCCCTATTTCCAACTTGCCTTTAATGATATGAATTCCCGTCATGGAAGTGAACGGTCCAAAACCATTTTCAGCACCTGCTAGAATCTTAGTGATTGCCTGAGCTTCGCCCTTTGAATCCTGGAAAAACCCAGATTGTGAAAAAATAGTTCCAACTTGTGTGATCGTTAAATCATTCGTTGGGATTGCTAATGATTGGTTTTCGTTCATAATATGCCTCCTATGCCGCTTTACGCTGGCTAAAATTGTGCTCAAAAAGTTTATGATAGGCAGCTTTGACAGCCTCAATCCGCTGTTCAAGATATTGTCGGTAGTTTTTCGGCTGCCCCGTCAAGTAGTGGTGTGAAGTAGCAGCACTTCTTAATTGGCGCTGCAAACCCGTGTAGTGGTGATTAAGTTCGACAGCGGTGGCCTGGCGTTCACAAAATATCCCAACATAATATTTCTGTTTATCGCCTGGGTAAAAGGCGATATAATCACGTCCTGTCATAACTGCCTGTCCGCTGTCGATTTTCGCATCAAATTCTTTTCTTGAAACGCTGTTCCCCAGGTTAGAATACAGCGTTTCCGTATACATCGCGGGGTAGTAATACCATTCTTCTTTCTTTTCTGGGACAGGGAGAAGATTTGTGGCTCCCGCCATTTTCGCATCTGTTCGCCATTCCGCCGCTGCTTCTGATATTGTTTTCATAGATTGTTTCTGTTGTTGCGGTGGTTGAGTATACTTCCTCACACCAAACCCGCTACTCCTTTGTTTTATCACCTTCTGAGACATGATAAGACGCTCTGCCTCTTGTGTACTGACCTCAATATTCGCATGACTAAAAAGTGCGTTTGACAAAAAATATTGCCCTTGCTTCCGTATGATATAATCGCCTGGCTCTAACAATATTCCTTTCATACTCTTGACAAATCAATCTAAAAGTAGTATACATAGAGTATCAACACAACATATACTACTTTTTCATTGACCTCCTGAATTTTCCCTGGCACGTTAGCGCGTGTCAGGGAATTTTTGTGTCAATATCCCTTGACAGTCCAGCCACTCACTAAGGAGCTTTTCGTTACTCCCGGGTTGCCGTCTTGTCGGAACCGCTCCCCCGCTAACATTCATGATGTCTGGCTAAGGTCGCAGTAAGAATATCGTTATCATTGATAATCATTCCATTTGGTCGGAAATGCTTCAATTCGTTTGGTGCATGCCGGAAAAAAGCTGATGCGCTCAATATCCTGTTCGCCACACTCTACTACATGGATAACACTACCAAGCATATCACCACGATATTTTTTTGATGCTTCTCGTTTTGCTGTTGATAATGTGCTTGCATTTAATTTGTGCCAGTATCCTACTTGACTATGATGTTTTGAAGTTGCATAAAATGCCATTTTAAATTCTCCTTATTGGTTTATCATGAGTTTGTTTTTTTTAAAAAAAAATTGTCCTATCGTCAATCTCTATATGTCAGTATAGGCATTTTTAGCGAAATGTCAAGGAAAAACTTTCATAATTATGAAAGTTTTTTACCTTTAAAATGTAAACTATTGTAACATATACGTTTACACAAAAAAGAAAAATAGCGCTTGACAATCTATCCCGCCTATACTATTATATGATCATGAAAACATTGTTATTAACTAAAAAAAATATTTGTGATTGGATAAGGATGGAGCTTGAGCAAGAAAGAAGCGTGTTAAATTTTGCGAATGCCGCTGGTATTGCCCAAAGCGGGCTTGCTGAAATTAAGCAGGGCCAGAATAAAAACGTGACGTTTTCCACTCTGGCACGTTTCGCGTATGCGCGGGGGAAGAATCTCTCAGCAGTTTTTCGAGAGATTGAACAAGAGGAAAAAAGGAAGAGTTGTCTATAACTCACTCCCAGCGCCATTCCCAGAACCGAAAAAATGTCCCGTGTTGGAGTCCTTCTAAACAAAATTTTGATACGTTGAGAAGGCTCCACACCTGCAAAAAAATAATATCACCATCGCTGCGTATAAAATGCTCCCCTCGATAAAACGCGAATTTTTCTGAGTGAAACCGTTCTAAGGCATCTGATGATAACACGGCAAAACCAGTGGCGTTATGAGAGATTAATCCCCTGAAAAAGATCTTCCACGGGGTAGGGCGTGAAAATATTATATGTTTATGTTTGCCGTGATGATCGGCAAGTTGTGCGAGATTAACCATGTAAAGCCGTACCATAATTTCACGGGGTATCATAAAATTTGCTAATTTTTTCAGAGAGCGCCGCACACGTCTCTTTCAGTTCGGATAAGACATGGTACATCTGTTTGCTCGCCTCGATATGGGTTGCCGTATTCTCATCATGTATCTTCGATGACTCTAAAAATTCTTTGCTGACGTCGGCAAAGAATTTGCCGACAGGCCAGAGAATCAAGGAGTACATAAAAAGGGACATGATAAAAATATAGATAAACAGACCTACCTGGTTATTGAGTAGCTGAATCAGCTTTTCAAGTGTCGTCATCTGCTCATCAGAGGCATTGGATGCTTGCCAAATTCCCAACCCCAGCAGGAGAAAGATAATAAGAGGGCCTTTGCTGATCGTAGCCACTATATTTTCCGTAATGGTTTTCGTGGACATATAGCTCCATTCTCCCTGCTATTATATGTCTATAGCAGCAGGGGACATTGAAAAGTTTTGAAAAATTATGGCGGAGGTGCAGACGCTAAAAGCTCTGCATTGGCAAATAAGCTATTTCGTACTTTTGCGATTTATATACAAAAACAGTCCTTTTTATATATAAGCTATTTATGAACCTATAGCTAAATAGTGATATTCATAGTCTTTTGTAAAAAGTGAGGGGATTCGTGTGATCACGATCTCATCAATATAGTGATATGCTCCGGCGATAAATACACCTGATGTATATCCTATAGATATTGTTGTAGGCGTTATAAATTCATAAGTTTCGATATTCCCACCTTCTGAGACGCCATCTATCTCAACGCTCAGGAATCCGTTGATCCGCTTAACTGTTATCTTATGGTATATCTCGTTGTTTAATGCTGTTGTAGTAGTGATGACACTACTAGCACCAAATTTAACGACAATAACATTTGACACGATCTCAATAAATAGTCCAGGATTCAACGAAAAAATTCGATGGTCTTTTATCGTTGAGGAACCACTCCTGAAGTAAAAATCTACATTAAAATCATGGGTAAATGATAAGGCTCTGGCAACTATAGGACTTGTAGAATTAAAGCGTCCGCCTGAATACTTAATGGATGTCGTACCAGATTGCGGATAATCGTTAGACCACCCAATGAAAGAATATCCACTATCTAAAAGTGGTATATTATAGCTTGAATCATCCGTAAAGATTGAAGTTCCGGCTGCCCCGTCTGGTATATCAAGCACAGTTTCAAGGGGCAATAAAACAGTGCTATTAATCGTAACCTGTCCAGTTCCTAGTGCAATGAATCCAGAGCCCGACAGCACTGTGTTATCAAGTGGCTTAATACGACTCATTGTCTCTGTTTTGATATAGGCTGGCAGTGATGTATCTGACCAAACCATAAATATTTTTATGTCCATCCCTGTGTCTACGAGTGGTATAACTTGTGCGTTTGTGCCATCTGACACAAACGTGCCTGTCTCAATCCGCGAGATTCCATCAAAAATTGACGCGATATGGTTCCCAGCCTCTGTATGTTCAACGTTAAATTTATCTTCATATAAATTTTTTTCGACACTATTTGCCATTGTTGACGATGCTCCACCTAACTTAGCAATATTCGTTCCTATCCAGGCGGGAGGCGACAGGTTTGAACCACTATCTATCCAACCGCTCTTAATAAGTGCAGCATAATAATAAGTTACGCCATTGCCGTTGATAGTTGAGTCTGTGCCAAGTGTGAAGGTATTGCCAGTAATGTCAGTGATCCCGGATGTGTAAAATTCCCCACCGTGAACGTCTTTTGTGTTTGACATCGTATCAGACCGAAAATAGAGTGAGCTTTCGGTTTCTGACCAAATGAATATAGCTTTTATCGTTACGTTGTCTGAGACCGACAACGTAACGATCTTAGATGAGCCTGTTCCAGAGTAGTTGCCATTTATAACTGTAGGGAATACATTATATGGCGCAAGATGACTCCCTTTACTATCATGCTCTGTCAATATCGCTTTTGCGAGCTGTCGCCCTACTCTATTTTTAGAGTCTTGAAACGTCGCGCTCCCCTCACCTACAACTGGTTCTGAAACTGCAATGTATTGTATCATGATATTATGGTGCAGCCACTAACGTTCCAAACACAATATAGTCGTAAGTTGTTCCGGTAGCGTTAACAGTTGCAGCATTACCCAATTCTAGTGTTCCTATTTGTGTCATGTCTTGTATTTCATTCAAGATGAACGCATTTGTTCCAAGTTCTTTTGTCTCGTCGCTACCCATCCCTATACTTTTAAACACAGGAAAAACAGTATTGCGGGCTAATATGATGACAACTTTGGGTGACAAATTTGACGTATTGAGACTGTAGAGCCTTCCGTCTACCGAGTCCCCCTGATAGCTCCCTTGTTCAACAGCCATAAACTCAGCGAGTTTATGAGTTCCATCGTCATTATGCTGGTTTGCCAAAACAGCATATATTGTGCGATTAGGCCTGTTAAAAATATCAGGGTTGCCATTTGGATCGTTTGCCGCGTCACAGCGTTCGCCTGACCTTACCCATTCAATCGTTGTTAAATCTGCCATTATAGTATTCTCCTATCACGTTTCCCGCCAAATATTCCTCCATCTCCTGTATATGTACTTCCATCCCATATATCCGGAGGTTCTGAAAGATATGTTCCAGTGTCTCGTAATTCCCATTGTATATTTTCAAAGTCTCCATCAATGCGTTTGGTTAGTACTTCGGCGATCTGGTTTCTCAATGGATACCCGTTTTCATCTCTTCGACCTTCCCAACTATAAGTCACAAAATCGCCTTCTTCGACGTGGATGTTTTCAAACCCAAGTTCTTGCGTCGAGATTGGGAACCAGATTGGCTTTGAATGTTTTTCAATTGTTCTTGCTTGTATCTTTCTTACATTTTCAGTCTTTCGGCACCAATCAAACGTAAAAGCTGTCTTTGGATAAAAAACTCCAAATTTTTTTACAGAAAAAGCATCTTGTGTTGATTCTCCATTGTCTTCCTTAAGATATTCATTTTTGACATCTTCCGTGTATCTCAGATCGATCTTAGTATAGGACTTAGCATAATTTACAGGGACGATATTAATGAGGTTTTTAATACTTTGAACTCCTGACCAACCGCTGCAATTACGTTCTCTTATATTTCCCGATATTTGTATAGTAGATGATAATGGAGTGTCAATCATTAAGACCAATTCTCCGCGATTATTGAAGAATGCCTCGCCTAAAAATGATGACAAAATATTAACAATCCAGAAAAATAAACTATTATCTGAATTAATAATACCAGCAGCAACATAGTTATAAAAAGATGCTGAGTATTTTGCTTGAGAAAATGAGTGTATATTGTATGATGTCGAATCACCTGCTAAAGATAATAAATCTTCTGCAATGTCTATTGGATTTGTGATAAGTATGCCGGCGGAAGCTCGGCCTGAGCATGAGACTGTTATTGTTCCAGATTGGATTTCATCAAACGCAAGATAAGCAATCCTACCTTGATTTTCGAGATCTCCATCGGTAATGACAGTATACCCTGATGTCAACAAGACATCATTATTATATACTTTAACAACATTACCATTATTTTCTGACAATATCTCCGAGGCACAAAGACAATAATATTGATTTATAGTGTCAATACAGGGTGGTATAAATATACCAGTAGCAGAGTTTTCGGTTAAATCCCCATAAAGGATCGGAAGTATATCATTTTGATTTGTTGGATTCGCGTATCTTCCGGATCGTGGCAATATGAATGTGTCTATGATACTCATGTAATATTCACCTTAAACTTCTTAACGCGATTATAAAAAGTATCAGTAATATAGAGAGATGTAAATGTGCTATTAAAAGCTATACCTCGTGGATTAGAAAACTCATCATCTCCAGAACCTGTTGAACCAAATGTTCCTTTGATGGTAGTTCCGCTAAAAAACTGGACATTGTTAAAAGGGAACGATGAAACGACGAATAGATAACCTAATGGCCCTAACCTCAGTCCTCTTGGAATCATAAAAGAAGAATCTCCGAACTTATATAAAAATATTCCATCGTTAGTAAACGCTTGGACTCGTTGGTTTTGACTGGCATCACCAACAAACACATTGTCTGAGGTGTCTACGCATATATAATACGAATGTTTAAACTGTCCGTCACCAGTTCCAAATGTTCCGAATGAACTTATATATGCTCCGCTTGAGTCAAATTTCTGTACTCTGTAATTGAGTCTATCAACTACAAAAATATTTCCAGAAGAGTCAAGAGCTATTCCCCGTGGCTCTTGAAAACGTCCTTCAAGCGTACCGTATGAGCCGAATTGACTTATATATGAGAAATTTGAATCAAATTTTTGAACTCTATTGTTTAATGAGTCGGTTACATAGATATTATCTGATTTGTCGATAACAATATCGTAGGGAATATTAAATTCCTTGTTTCCAGTTCCAAATGTTCCGAATTTGCTAATATATGATCCGTTTTTGTCAAACTTTTGAATCCGATGATTGTTAGAATCAACAATAAATACATTATCATCTGAATCCAGGTATATACCTCTAAGGTCGTCAAACTGACCATCTCCGGAACCTTTTGACCCCCATTTCAACTCAAATTCAACACCGTCGATAATTGACACTTCTTCTTTCGACACGACAACAGTATTGCTACTTAGTATTGTTGGCTCACACATAAGCGTTAGCGTTTTTTCCGTTAAACGTAATTCGACAACACTCCCTGATGTAAGAGTTTGAAAGTCTTTTGCGTGTAATCCTAAAAATGCCTGACCAATGCTAAGCTCTTGAGTCAAAAAACTCTCGTTTCGATCATCTCCTAAAATTTCTGAGAAATAATCGTCAGTATTATCCAGAGTAACGCTGAAAGCACTGAGTTCGGATTTGTTGAGGCTCGCGATTAAATTGCCTCTCTCCGGCGTTAGTGTTTTTTCTATGCTCCCAAAGCTTACGACTCTGGCCTCTCTTGCAAATATTGGAGACCCCCCTCCATCAAAATACCCTCCGTCTCCTGTTACTGTCGTCCCGTCCCAGAGTGTAATTGTATTCGTGCCAGTTTCAGACTCTGTCGGAGTTAACTTTCCAAACACACGTCGAGCTTTTTTCCCGGTCAAGTACGCTAATAATACAGGTTTTTTACCTGAATTTTTTGCTATGTTATATGCGTTGGTCGTATGAAACATAGGTTATCGCCTAGTATTTACTTGTTCTGAAAATTCTAACATTATTGATCCATGTGTCACATATTTAAAGATATAATCTATCGCATTAATATTTGTCCAATCCATGAGCCATATATATTTTGTGGCATCGTCAGAAAATAAATGTAGGAAAAGTCTGTCGATTATACCTGTATCAGTATGGTATAATGATTTTTGCATTGTGATAAGGTTGTCAATATCTGCGTATTTAAGAATCTGATAATCAAGTTGTATTCGATCTTGCTTAGTATAGATTTTTCTGCGATTTATTCCAGTAACGTCACCGCTTTCAATGATATTTAAGCCAGGCGTTAGGGGGGTATCCCATTTAGCGTTGTGGCTCAATTCAAGATAATCTCCAATATAAATTTGAGAAAATTCAACATAGCTCAGTTCTGTGTCTGTTATTGATATTCTTTGATATTGATAGTTTTCATCGACATAGATAATGATAGGGTTTGCTATAGTTAAAGATTGAGTATATGGAGGGGAGGCCCATGAGCTTGTTGTGTTCATTTGCAGGATCGCTGTTGATGTTGCTGATGTTAGATTATGACCATATAGGATGATTGCTGTTATATGTCGAGCAGAACCAAGATTAAATTCAATATTAAACGTTGAGCCCGAACGAAAAATCGTATTTCGATCTTTATCAAAAAGATTTTCTGTTGAATACGTTGCTTGTGTCTCAAGTATCCATGTATCATTTTGCTCAAAATCTACGCCAGTGCCTCCTACCCAAAATATATAGGTATTATAATTCAGCAGAGTTGGTGTCGATAGTGTCGTAATTCCTGTTGCTTCCCATGTGCCCGACGGTGTTTCTGAGGTCTTCCACCTGAAGGTTGCGACGCCAACGTCACCAGGAGAAACAATCTGTACCGTGTATCTTAACCCTGACGTGCCAGAATATGATCCGTATGATACCATTATTGCTACCCCAGAAGTACCTTGTATTTTTTCCGCACCTCCGACAACACCAGAAGCTTGAGAATCAGCGGTAATCATTTCTGGCGATGTCAAAAAGTTGTTATATAAAAATCTCGTTGGCCCAAATGACATAATAGTTTACCCTATCGTAATTCTTCCGGCTTGTGTTTTTTGCTCCTGCGTGAAACGTTGCGCAACCTTTCCTATGACCATGTCATCGAGTAAAATATTTGCTTGCAATGTCATCGGTTGCATTCTTGAGCTACCGACCGGCTGTTGAACGTATGGGGTACTTGTAATTGTTTGACTATTAACCGATGCAGGTTGTATCGGCTGCACTTTTTTTTGTGCTTGATAAGCTGCTATTTGCGCTTGAAACTGATTCCCCCCAAGTGTTGCTAATTCCCGTGATGCTTGTGTTAATGATTGGGCTGTTCCAAAACTCGCGCCGTGTTGCAAATAGCTCTGAACTTCTTCTATCCGTTTTGTAATTCCTTCAAGATTGACGTTTGTCATTTGACTCGCGGTCCGTCCAACAGAACTATATGCTTGTTGCGTTTGGTCAACGGCATTATTCATGATGCCTATTGATTGAGTTACTTTTTTTGTCCAAGTGTCTATATCTGGAAGTACAGAATGAATGGTAATGTCATCATTCGCGCTGTTATATGCATCTTTCATATCGCCAACAGCCTGAGTCACCTCTTTAGTAGATTGTTTAATCTTTTGATTTTCTTTATCGATATTTTGTAATCGTTGCATTACAGGATCGTCTCTTCGGGCATCAAATGTCAGCTCTTTTACAATCTTTGCTGCCGTTCTTAGTACCGTAATAACCCCACTCCACTCATCTGCTAATAGTTTAACAACTGCGATAAATGTTTTGACATCTACAATCATATCATCAAATGTTTGAGGTAAATTTTTGAATCGAGCTATCCATTTTTTTGTATTTTCATCAGCGTCAGAAACGGCAGCGTTGAATTCTGTTTTAATAAAATCCCATGCTGTTTTTGCTGCATTTTTTATAGCTTCCCATGCTGTTAACGCTAACTCTTTGAATGCTTCCCAGGGGCCTTGTGTCTCAAGGTTAAATAAAAACATGGCAAGGGCTTGATCTATTCTGAGTATCGCTGATTCTATAGGAGATAGTTTTTTTCCAGCACTGCTTATAGCCGCCCCAAATGAACCTATTTTTAAAACAATACTATCAAAGATACTTCCTAATGAGATCCATATTGATTCGATAGACTTTAATACATCTTCGTTTCCTATCAGTGATTTTCTCCATAATTCAAAGTTATCAATAATTTCACCAATTTCCGTTTCAATCTCTGTGATTAATCCCTCCCAACTTTTTTTTAATGACTCATTTGTTGTGATCCATTCAAATAACTTAATCAAAATAGGTGTAATTTTATCATTTAATAGTCTTGCTAATGCTTCTGACAGAGGTTTACCGATAAACTCTGTAATTGCTATTAATATATTTTGAAATGCTTGCCATGCATTTGTGAGTGTTTGCATAGCAATGTCGTATTCTTTGCTTAATGATTCTTGATTTATCATCTCTTCTGAAGCTGTTTTCAACGCCTCATCAAGAGTGCCCATATTTTTAGCCATAGCCAGAAATGTTTCAGATACCCCTTGTCCTGTAAATCCCAATTCCTTTAAGGCTTGCGATGCTTTAATTTTTCCGTCTGGTGTTGCCGTTGTAATTTTTTGAAACGCTTCAAACACTAGACGAAGGGCATCAGTTGGATCATTTGA
>Ga0307378_10003655_pt1 | contig 22368 bp, 15 predicted proteins | sample UN1MG_FD_202238 | JGI IMG/M metagenome (GOLD analysis project Ga0307378, IMG submission 202238) | Soil microbial communities from Risofladan, Vaasa, Finland - UN-1 | ecosystem: Environmental > Terrestrial > Soil > Coastal area > Acid sulfate soil | place: Finland: Risofladan, Vaasa | collected...
CGTGACGCTGGAGTCGGGCAAGACCGACGCACTCGTCGTCGAGGCGCGCCAATACGGCGCGGCGCCGCGATCGTTCCAGATGATCGTCCCGTACCGGAATGTCCAATCGCCGGACGGTTTCGCCGTCCACCGCCCCAAGTTCGTCACGGTCGAAGGCTACGAGGACCCTCCCTTCGACGCGATCGCCGAGGCCTTCTTCCGAGGGGTCGACTTGCACGAGAAGGGCGCAGCCGTCTGGAACTCGCACCTGGACGAGAGCCGCTGAGCGAGACGGGCCTGACCGATCGGGCGCACCGCGGTCACTCCGTCTTCAGCTCCCACGCCCATGACGTGCGCGGGGCGAAGGTCAGCTCCCGCTGGAAGACAGGCGGGCTGCTGAACGACTCCTCGCTCCCTTCGGCCGCGAGCTTGGCGACACGGAGCTTCTCGGCCTCCAGCCCGTAGGCTTGGGCATCGAAATCGAGCCGGGCAGTAACCGCGGCGTCGCCGACGTTGGCGAACAAAAGCACCAGCCGCTTCTCCTTCGGTAGTGCCCAGGCCCCGCTCATCACCGCGTCGGTCGTGACCGGCCACTCACCGCTCCACTGCCAGTCGGCCGTCACCTTGGGAATCTCGCCCACCAGCTTGGGCGGCCGGGCCATCTCACCCGCGTGGAAGTAGCGGCGCAACCGATGCCGCAAACGCACCACCTGGCGGAGGAACTCCGCGTTTTCCTTTTCGTTCACCACGCCGGGGTCGATCCAGCCGATCTGCTCGCCGTAGACGAGCTGCTGGCCGGCCTTCATCCTCAGGGCGAGATCCTTGGTCGGCCCGCCGCGATACGCCCGACCGAACATCTGGATCGCCCCGCCGTAGACGGCCGGAAACGCCGGCACCTGGCCGTCGTACTGCCAGTGCCAGGTGAGGTAGCCGTCGAACACGTGGGCGTAAGCTTCGGCGTTGCACTCGGTGGTCAGCATGCGGTCCTCGGGCATGGCCTGGTGGATACGCTCCATCAGGTCCCAGTAGGACTCGGTCCACCAGTGACCGCCGCCGAGCGGATGGCCGTGCGACTTGTCGAAGCAGAGCCGCGGCTGCGCCGCCGCCACCTGGTCGATGTAGACGCCCTTCACGCCGCACTCGTTGAAAAGCCGCAGCACGATCTCGCGGACCTTGCCCTGCCACACGTCGGTCGCCGGGCACATGGCGGCCAGCTTGACGCGGCTCCCGTCCGACTCCTTGCTCCCGTACATCTCGGTGTGGGGCTCGCCGTCTTCGTCCTTCGTGGCCGCGGGCCGGGCGACGCTCGTAAACTGGAAGTCGTCCATGCCTTGGTCGCGTGTGTCCCAGAGCCGGCCGTTGATGTACGGCATCACGTAGACGTTCGACGCCTGCAAGTCGCGCACGGCGTCGGCAAAGCCTTCCTTGGTCGGGAAGTAGTGCGGATAGTCGTTGTCGAACGGAATCTGGTGCCAGTTGTACCAGTGGAACCCGACCGGCACGCCCATGGATTTCTGGAACTCCTTGACCGCCCCGACGCAATCCCCGGGCGCCCCGCCCCCGAGCGCCCAGCACGAGAGCTCCCGCATCCACGGCGGCGTATCTTCGCGCCCTTCCGCGGTCAGCTTGGGATGCCACTTGGCTTCCTTTCGCACGAAGTCGCGATAGGTCACCGCCGCGTCGAACCAGTCGCCGCGCAAGAGCTGCAAGACGGCCTGGCCGCTCAGCTCGAAGTCGTTGCCGGCGACCCCCATGTCCGGAGCGGGGTGATCGAACGAGAGCACCACGGCCTGCTCCGACGGCCGGCTCTCGACGCGGATCTCCTTCGCGCTCGCCAGCGGGTCGTGCATGGCGACGTACAGCCCGGCGGTCGCGTCCTCCTGGTAGGCGGCGAGCATCTGCATGCTCGTCCATCCGCTGGGATACCTGCCGGAGAAGCGGAAGCCCCGCTGCCAGAGGCCCTGTTGCACTTCGCCCGCACCGCGAGGGAAGAAGACGCGACCCTGCGGGCCCAGGTCGGCCACCGCGACCTGGGGGAACACTATCCGCCACACGCTCCAACGGTCGCTCGGGTTTTCCACCGTCAAGGAGCAACGGAGCGCGTCGCGATCGTCGTCCGGCGTGAGCTTGACCAGGACGCTCAGATCGCCCAGGCGTTCGTCCTTGGGCCGTTGCCAGCGGAGCCAAAGCCCCCTCGGGCGCGGCATGATCAGTTCGACCTCACCCCATCCCTCATCGGCGTTGAGGGGAACCTCCTCCTTGGATTCGGCGTCCCGCATCGTCAACGTGAACAACGGGAGCGACCGCGGCGCGAGCAGCTTCCGGCCGCTCGCCAAGTCGAACAGGTTGAGCAGTCGGATGCCCTCCTCGGCCCCTTCGAGAATCACCCCCAACTTGCCGGCGGCCAGCGCGCGCCAATTCGGCGGCAGCTCTCCGGTGGCTGCCCGGGCGGCCTCCTCCAGGCGTCCCGCGGCTTCCAGCGCTTCCGCAACGGCAACGCACCGCCAGTCCGGTCGCCCGCGTGCCGCTTCGATCCGGGCTCGGACCTGGTCCGTGGTGACGGCGACGCGTGGGCTCTTCGCCCGCTGGCTCGCCGCGGCGCGGATCGCCGGAACCGGATCGTCGCCGCTCCCCATCCACAGCCACGCGGAGTATTGCGGCTCCCGGTCGCGCCAGCCCGACCAGGCGGCGCTTCCGTGGGCGTGGAGATAGGTGCCGCCTCCGGCGTCGTAGAACAGCGCCTGGCCGCAATCGAACATGGCGATGGCGTTCTTTCCGTCGACCACGGCACCCCACTGGGGAAACCCGAAGGTCTTATTCGTCACCGCAAACTCGCCCTCTTTGAGCGGCTCGCCGCCGGCCCAGCGGGGAAAGGCCTCCTGGGCATAGTTCAGCTCCAGGAAATGATGCTCGGGCCAGGCGAACGCCTCTTGCTGGCTCATCGCCGCCCGGACGTGCACCAACGGGCGGTCGGAGAAGTAGTACCAGTCGTAGACCGCCTGGGGCTTGGAGGCCGGCGCTTCGTCGGGCGACTTCATGTAGCGAGCCCGAACGCGGACCACCGTCGCCAGCGGTCCCTTCGAAATCCGCTCCAGTTTCGGCTCGGGATCATTGCACAGGCCGAACCATCCCTGCTCCCGGTCGTACACGCGGTCGTTCCAGCGGAAGCCGTCGAACACCTTGCCCGTCGCCGGAAACGTAACGCTCGACGGCAGCCCGCCCAGCTTCTTGGGGTCATGTTTCACGACGAACGCCGGGGTGGTCACCGTCCCGTCCCAGGCTTCCGGCCCCTTCGGCTCGGCGGATGCGAATGCCAGACGCAAGCGGCCGTCGCTCCCCTCGGGCAATCGCAGGACCACGGTTCCGGCGACTCGCTCCTGCGGGTCGTAGTCGACGTCGGGCACGAACTGAAACGGGATCGGCTGCTCGCCATTCACGGCGAAAGCACGAATCCCTTCCGGGGCGACGGCGCCGAGCTTGCCCCAGCGGACCGCCCCGGTCAGGTCCACCCGGGCCACGACCAGCCCGTCGGCCGGCGCCTCCTCGACCAGAAGCAGCACGTCATCCGCCCGGGCGAAGCCGAGTGCGGCGAGAAGCAGCAGCAGGAATCCAAGCGTCGAAATGGCATGTCGCATGGGAGTTGGTCCTCCTCGGGGAAGTTGGGAAGTCAATCAAGGGCTCTCGCAAAGCCGCAAAGACGCGAAGGAAAGGAAGCGAGTCTGTCACGAGCGGCGCCCAAGTGCGCGCTCTTCTCTCCTTCTCTCCTTCTCTCCTTCTCTCCTTCTCTCCTTCTCTCCTTCTCTCCTTCTCTTCTTCTCTTCTTCTCTTCTTCTCTTCTTCTCTTCTTCTCTCCTTCTTTCCTTCTTTCCTTTGCGTCTTTGCGCCTTTGCGAGAGTCCTTCCCACCCGCCTCGCTCTCCGCGTTTCGCGCCTTGGCGAGAGTCATTATCACTTCCGCCCGATCCGCGTAAACCGCTCGGTCTGCTCTCGGATCGCCCGCTCGGTGGGCAGGCGCTCCATGGAGCTTGCCCCGTAGAATCCGTCGACGGCCGGGCAGCGCTGGAGGATGAACTGGGCATCGTCCGGCTCGGCGATCGGGCCGCCGTGGCAGAGGATGATCACGTCGTCGCGCACGGCCTTGGCCGCCGCCGCGATGTCGTCGATCAAGGGCACACACCCGGCGAGCGTCATGGCCGTCTTCGCCCCGATCGCGCCCTTGGTCGTGAGGCCCATGTGGGCGACGATGACGTCGGCCCCCGCCTCGGCCATGCGCCGGGCTTCGTCCGCGTTGAACACGTAGGGGGTGGTCAAGAGATCCATCCGGTGGGCCAGGTGGATCATGTCGACCTCCCGCCCGTAGCCCATGTTCGTCTCCTCCAGGTTGGACCGGAACGAGCCGTCGAACAAGCCGACCGTGGGAAAATTCTGCACGCCGGCAAACCCCGTCTGTTGCACCTGGACCAGGAAGCGGTCCATCAGCCGCATCGGATCGGTGCCGCAGACGCCGGCCAGCACGGGCGTCTTCTTCACCACGGGCAGCACCTCGGCGGCCATCTCGATCACGATCGCGTTGGCGTCGCCGTAGGGCAGAAGCCCGGCCAGCGAGCCGTGCCCGGCCATGCGGAAGCGGCCCGAGTTGTAGATCACGATCAGGTCGACGCCGCCGGCCTCCTCGAACTTGGCGCTGATGCCCGTCCCCGCCCCGCCGCCGATGATCGGCTTGCCCTGGGCGATCTTGTCGCGGAATCGTTTGAGGATCTCCGTTCGTGATTGGGTCATGGGGATCTCCGTCTGGAAACGTTGTCTGGTTAGGTTGGCGAAAGACTCTCGCAAAGCCGCGAACTCGTGAAGAGAGTGGAGCAATCGGGGCAGGAAGGACTCTCGCAAAGACGCAAAGACGCAAAGAGAGAAGAGGAGGAAGAAGAACCTGGACGATGGCGTCGGTGCCGATCACTTGACTTCATTTCCCATCCTTTGCGTCTTCGCGTCTTTGCGAGAGTCCTTCTCTCCCGATCCTCCTCCGCGTCTTCGCGTCTCGGCGAGAGTCATTCCTCCGCTATTCTTCGAGCCTGTTGACGACGCGCGTGATTCCGTCGCGGATGAGTGCTTCGGCGAAGTTGATCAAGAGGCCCAGACGCATGTCCGTCAAGCGCAGGTAGGTCAGCAACTGCTTCTTGTGAGCGGGGTGGAGCTTTTCCACGGTCTTCACCTCCACGATCAGCTTCTCCTCGACGATCAGGTCGGCCCGAAACCCTTCCTCGAACGTGATCCCGTCGTACTCGATCCGAACCGGCACTTCCCTTGCCACTTGCAGTCCGCGCTTCTTCAGCTCATGGGCAAGAACCACCCTGTAAACCGTCTCCAGCAGCCCCGGCCCAAGCCGCGTGTGGATCTGAAACGCCGCGTCGACGACCTCTTTGGCGATCTCGTTTTCGGTTGGCATGCCGGAATGCCCCTCGCAGCGGGATTGGGCAAATCAAGTCAATGAAGCCCCTCGCAAAGACGCGAAGACGCAAAGGAAAGAGATAGACAAGACCACGGACTCTGGCGCCGGTCCCGGTGAATGCACTTCATTCCCTTTGCCGCTTCGCGAGACGCCCTCCTTGCTCCCTGCATTGTCACCCTCGGTTGGCGAACTGGTCAACGAGACTGTGTCTCCTTCTCTCTCTTCTTCCTTCCTTTGCGTCTTCGCGTCTTTGCGAGAGCCCTTCCTCCCCATGGATCTGCCACTCAGTCCGACCTCATGCTTTCCAGCAGGACCTCCGCACACCGCCGGGCGAACTCGGGATCGTTGACGTTACACTCCATCTCGATCACCGGGATCTCCGGCCGCAGCTTGCCCTTGAGCGCATCGAACAGCGCCCGGTTCGCCTCCGGCCACCAGAACGGCCCTTCGGGAGCGTCGATCATGCTCACCCCGCCGAGCGGGATCAGCACCGTCACCGGGCCCGTGCTCAGGTTCAGCTTCTCGGCGAGGATCTCGCCCAGCTTGCGGCACTCGTCGGGCGTGGTTCGCATCAGGGTGATGTTCGGGTTGTGCCGGTAGAACTTGCGGCCCTCGAACTCGCGGGGCACGGTCTGGGGCGCCCAGAAGTTGACCATGTCCAGACACGCCGGGGTGACGATCGCCGGCACGCCGCGTCGGGCGGCCGCTTCCAGGCGCTTGGGCCCCGCGGCCAGCACACCGCCGATCAGCTCGTCGGCCCATTCCGTCGTCGTGATGTCCAATACGCCCGCGATCAGCCCCGCCTCGATCAGGCTCTCCATGGTCCGCCCGCCCGTGCCGGTGGCGTGGAACACGAGCACCTCGTACCCGGCCTCCTCGACGATCGCCTTGGCGGCTTCGACGCAGGGGGTCGTATTGCCGAACATCGACGCGGCCACCAGCGGCCTATCCTCGCCCGGCGGCACGTCGGTCTCGAGCATCCCGCAGATCGCACCGGCGGCTCTGGCGAAGACCTCGCGGCTGATGCGGTTCACGCCGGCCACGTCGACGATGCTGGGCACCATGATGATGTCCTTCACGCCCACGTAGCCCGATACGTCGGTGCCGGCCACCGTGGAGACCATCACCTTGGGCACGCCCAGCGGCAGCGTCCGCATCGCCCCGCAGGCGACCGACGTCCCGCCGCCCCCGCCCAGGGCCATGATCCCGTCGAACCGGCCCTCGGCAAAAAGCTTCGGCACAAGCGACTCCGCGCCCCGGGCCATCGCCGCCACGGCCTCGCCGCGGTCCTTCTTCCGGACCAGCTCGTCCAGGTCCACCCCCGCCGCCTCGGCCACCTCCCGCCGCGTCACGTCCGGCTCCACCCCCGGCGCCCCCAGCACGCCCACGTCGATCAAGAGCGTCTTATGCCCCCGCGCCTCGATGCACGCCTTCACGAACCCGTACTCGGCGCCCTTCGTATCCAAGGCCCCCAGCAAGGCAACCGTCTTGGCCATGGCCCGTCCCCCTCGCGTCCCATTCCGAGATCCGCCCACGCCGCGAGCGCAATTCGCGCTACGACCCCCAAGTTATACACGACGAGAGCGACGCAATGCCAGCCGCGGCGTGCGATCAGGCGGATCTTTCGGGAACTCTCGCAAAGGCGCGAAGCAGCATGGGAACGGTCGGGGGGAAGCGCTCTCGCAAAGGCGCCAAGGCGCAAAGGAGAGCTAATTGAGTCCTGGATTGAGCATGGAACGCGCTCGAAGCCCAGGGGTTGCAACCCCTGGGTTTGGGACCTGGAGTGACGGGCGATTGACTGTGCGGGACTCAATAAACGCCGCTCGTGACAAACCCACTTCCTTTTCTTTGCGTCTTTGCGCCTTGGCGAGAGCCCTTCCCAACCCCCTCGTTCCGCGCCCTCGCCCGGCGGTCAGCGAAGCATCACCAGGCGGTAGCGGCGCAGGCCGCCGTCGGGGTCGGGGAAGCGGTAGTCGACGAGGGGCAGGAGCGCGTCGCCCGCGGGGGTGGACCATTGGGCTTCGGCGAGCCGGGCAAGCGTGGGGTCGTATTGGGCACCGCGGTCGGTGAGGTTTTCGGCCAGAAGAAGGTGGGTGAAACCGGCGCGGCGCAGCGTGCGGCTGAGGTCGGCCGGGTCGGCGATCGTGCGGTCGTACCCGGTGCGGCGGCGATAGACGTTCTCCCGCGTCACCCGGCACTCGAAGTCGAACGCCCGATAGTCCTGGCTGAGCAGATGGGCGTTGGGGCCGAACCACTGGTTCATCACCTCGGCCGCCTGCCAGGTGGGCTCGTGCCGCAAGAGGTATTCGTCCCGGCTTTCCAATCCCAACGCCACGGGCAATTGCCCCCGAGCCCGGGCCAGCGGAATGAGGGCATACGCGCCGAGGGCCGCGGCGAACGTCGCGCCGGCGAGCCATCGGGGGAGCGCGGGGAAGCGACGCATCTCGATCCACACCCACACGGCCACCACGGCCGCGAGCGGCACCGCCGGCAGCAGGAACCGCACGTTCTGCCGCAGCAGGTACCAGAGCACGCAGTAGGCCAGGCCCACGCCCGCGAGCACGCCCAGGCCGCGGAGCCGCCGGGTGAAGAGCACGCCCGGCACGGCCGCCAACCAGATCACGCCGAGCTGATGCCCGCGCCCGCCGAACCGCTCGGGCTGCATGGTCACGTGCCACGGGGCCGAAAGGGCCCCCGCGAGACTTCGGCCCAACGGGGATTTGCTCTCCGGCAGCGTCTCGTGCTCTTCGGTTGTGCCGGGGTCGCTCCCAAAAACCTCGCTCAGGAACGGATAGACCGGATTTCCGCGATGCCAGGCGGCCCGGACGTACCACGGCCCGGCGACGCTGGCCGCCACCACGGCGACGATCGCGACACCTTCGAGCAGGACTCTGCGCCGGTGCGCGTGGCGGCAGAAGGCCCACGCGGAGGGAATCGCCAGGGCGGCGAGGAACAACATGGCCAGGTACTTCGTGCCCAGGGCCCCGCCGGCGGCCAGCCCCGCGAGGACGAACCAGCGGCGACTCTCGCCCGCGACGACGACGCGCCACCAGGCGGCCACGGCGGCCGTGGTGAGCAGGGCCAGGGCGACGTCGTTCAGCGGGGCGGTCATCTGGTTGTTCACCCCAGGGACCAACACGACCAGCGCCCCGGCGATCCACGCCCAGGGGCGCCCGACCACCGGCGTGGCCAGCACGACGGTCGCCAGCCCCAGCAGCACGCCCAGGCCCCAGTGCACCAACTGGGCGGCCACGCCCCCATCGATCGCAAGCCCCCAGAGGTACCACATCTCGGTCAGAAGCGGATACGTCGAATTTTCGCTGTAGGGCAGATACCGGATGGCGTGATCGGCCAGGAACGTCTTGGGCAGCTCGAGGTGATAGCAGAGCGCATCGCCGGCCGTGGGCGGGGCCATCGCCGACACGAGCGAGCCCAGACACGCCAGGCCGGCCAGCAACAAGACGCCGCGGCGGAGCCACCTCGGCGGAGAGGCCCAAGGCGTCCGGGCGAATTCATCGGACGGGTCGGACGGACGTGGCCGAGGGCGCCCCGAGCCTCCCTCGACCAATGCTTCGGCAGAGGCGGTGGGCTTGCCCGCCTCGGAGAGGATCTGCCCGATGGCCCAGAAGCTTGCGGTCAGCGAGAAGACCCCGATCAAGGGCGCGTAGAGGAGCCCTGCCAGACCCAGCGCGGCCAGGGCCGTCCCGGCCACGATCAGCCCCGTGGCGAGGCTCCAAACGGCCGTCGAGAGCCTGTCCTCCTGTCCCACGCCCAGCGCGCGGACGATCGGCCGCCCCAGCCCGTACGAGGCGAGTGCGATAGTGGCTAGCGACAAAAAGGAGAAGAGTTGGGCGAGCATGGGGGATGAGGGTTGAGAGTTGAGAGTTGAGGGCTGATTGTTCGGAGTTGGGGGTTGGGGGTTCGATTGCTGCGTTGCTTGTTGGAGGTTACTGAAGCAGGCCGAGCATTGTGGCGAAGTAGACCCCGGTGACGATCACCACCCAGGCCGCGAAGACCCATGCCCGCCATGCGGGGATCGGCGGCGCGTTCTCGATCGGCTCGGGGCGGTGCTGGAAGAACGTCGAGGCGACCAGGCGGCGTGCCAGCCGCAAGCGCCGACGCGTTTCCGTTGTCTCCGCATCCATCTGCTCGAGCGGGGCGATCATCGTCGGCCTCCTTTCCAACCGCGTGCAGCCGCAAGTCTCGCGTCGTCGTTGCCGACGCGAGTTAAGGACTCTCGCAAAGGCGCCAAGACGCAAAGGAATGGAAATGAATGGGTTGATGCGTGCGCCGGCGGGAAAGGGGTTTGACGACTACCGTGGCTAGTTCCCAAACCTCCTTCCACCGGCACAAGGCCGGTGGGGGAATGCGGAAGTTTTCTTTCGGCCGATTCCAAGCAGCTACGTGCCATGATCCTAAGACCTCAACCGCAATGCTCTGCCCACGCTTTGAATCATCCTACTCTCTCTTTCTCGCTTTGCGCCTTTGCGCCTTCGCGAGAGGCCCCTGCCGCCCCGTTTGCCTCCCGCGCCGTTTCGACCCAAAGCCGCTCGATCGCCTCGGCAACCTGCCTGGGACTCAGCCGTCTCATGCAAGGGTGTTCGCGCCAAGGGCAACTCCGGCGATGGCACGGCGAGCACTCGACCGAGTGCCGCACGACGCGCACGTGCCCGCCCCAAGGCCGCCACTGCCGCGGGCTGTTCGTGCCGCTGAACAAGACCACGCCGGGCGTCCCCACCGCGGCCGCCAAATGGGCCGGCCCCGAGTCGGCCCCCGCGAACAGGTCCGCCTGCTCCAGCAGGGCCGCCAACTCCACCACGCTCAACCGGCCGGTCCAGTCCACCACGTGAGGGCGCGGTCGCGGGCCCAGGGTCGCTCGGGCGATTTCGCGGTCGCCCGCGTCGCCGACCAACACCACGCGAGCCCCCAGCCGATGGACGAGCCGGCCGACCAACGCCCGCCAATGCTCGACCGGCCAACGCTTGGCCGGCGTGCCGGCGCCGACGTGCAGCACGATCCGAGGTCCGTCCAAACCGTGCCCTTCTTCCAGGTCGGCCAACCACTCCGCCACGCGGCGCCGTGCGTCGTCCGACGGGCGAAACACGGGCGCAGCGGCCTGGAGCGCTTGCCACGGTAGTCTTTCCGGGTTGAATTCACGGGTGCCACGGTTGGCTTGAGCAACCGTGCTTCCGGCACTGCTGGACAAGCCAGCAGTGGCACCCAACGTGCACAGTCGAGATGGACGCACCACTAGTCCGATCCCCAGTTCGGCCAACAGCGCCCGCCGCGACTCGACCTCCGGGCGGTCGGGGACGAAGCGGGGCACGTGGGTCAAGAGGAAACCGCCGCCGCCCGAGTCCCAGCCCAAGCGTTGCCGGGCGCCGCTGAGCCAGAGGATCACGGCGTGGGGGAACTCGCCGCGGACGTCGATGCCCAAGTCCACGTGCCTCCGCCGCAGCCAAAGGCCCCACCAGAGCGTCGACGCGATCCATCCGGCTCGGCTCTTGCGCGCGAAGCGATTCACGCGGCAGACGTGAACGCGATCCACCTCCGGGATCGCCTCGAACACCTCCCGGTTCCACGGACCGGCCAGGACTTCGATCGAGGCACGCGGATACCGCCTTCGCAACGCGGGGAACATCGCCGTGGAGATCACCGCGTCGCCCAGGTGATCGAGCTGGATCACCAGAATCGTCCGCGGGTCGGCGGACTGCCTCGAAAACGTGGGCGATCGGCCCGTCACCGCTCGCACGATCAGCATCCTCACCGCCCGGGCGGCGGAGAACGCAACCCACCCAAAGAGATCGACCACGGCAAACAAGACTCGCCACCGCAATCGCACGTAGCGATAGCGGCCCAGCGGGCGTCGCCGCAGTCGGCTTCTGTTTTCGCGGTTCTTGGGTCGGGGGACAAACACGTCAGATCACCTTTTCGTAGCCCTCGCGCGTCGCCTGAGCTGCCGCCTTCCAGGAGAAGTGTTCTCGCACGTGCCCGGCCAGCGTCGGATCCCGCCCGCGGCGGACCGCAGCAAGCACCGCCTGCCGGATGCCGGCCGAGTCGTTCGGCTTCACGTAGTTGGCCATCGGGCCGAAGTACTCCCGGGCGCAGCCACGTTCGGGCAGCACCAACGGCGCGCCCGACATGCCCGCTTCCAGGGCCACCAGGCCGGGCGTCTCGAACCAGCTCACCAGCGCCAGGCAGCCGCTCGCGGCATACGCGCTGGGCAACAAGGGATCGTCGTGGTCCAGACGCCCCAGGAACCTCACGTGCCGGTCGGCGGCCCGGCGACACCGGTCGGCGTACCATTCGCAGCCGGGGACCACGTCGCCGAGGACGACCACGGGGACGTCGCTGCCGCGCATCGCCCGAACCAGCCCGAGCTGATTCTTGCGGGGCTCGATCCTCCCCGCGCAGAGCACGAACCCGCGTGCCCCGACGCGCCGGGCGAACGGCTCCGGATCGGCCCGGGCGAATCGCTCGTCCGCCCCGTTGGGCACGACGTGGATCCGCTCGGCCGGCACGCCGAAATAGCGGACCAACTGCTCCGCTTCCGCCTGGGAGTTGGGCATCAGCAGATCGACCGCGTGGTAGAGCCGACGCCGCCATGACGGCACCCGCGGACACGCGGCCCGGACCACGAATCGGGCGCATGCACCCAGCCGCTTCCCAAGCGGCCTTGGCTCGCGCCAGTAGCCGGCCAGGTCGAACCAGGCGATCGTCGACAGCGCCACCGGCACGCTTTGCCGATGGGCCGCCTCGACCACCGGCAGGTGCTCCGGCAGACTGCCGAACAGGTGCAGGCAGTCGGCCCCGGCCAGCCGCTCCTCCCACGGGCGCCATAGCCGGGCAGCGATCCCCACCGAGGGCAACGCCCGGGCAAGCGCCGTCATCTGCACTTCGCCGCCGCCGGGGCAGTCCAGGGCGGTGAGCTTGCCGGCCAGCAGGACGGTTGGGGTATTAGCTTCTGTCCGACTCGATGCATCCGCGGGGGATGCGCTCTGGGTCGACCGGCGCGCGGCGGCCAACCCGCTTGGGGCTTCGCACGGTGTCGATTTCCGGATCAGAGGTTTCACGGTCGGTCCCCCCGGAATCGTCGCAGGCTGCGTTTTGCCCAGTTTCGCCAGCCGCCGCCGGAGATTTCCTCGATCGGTGTGACCCGTTCCCAGTCGATCAGTCGCCGAATCCGGCCGCGGAGCCCTTGGGGCCGATCGACCCGCACGGGACGCACCGAAGGAGGGTCGCCCCGCGTCTCGTAGGCCAAGGCCGAGGGGGAGAACCGAAGCACGTGGCGTTCCAGCGCCATCAGGGCAACGTGCCGGGCCCGACAGTACTCGATTCCCACGCGATAGCCCGGCGCCGTGCGGTTGGCGACCAGCACGTACTGGCCCTCGTGGCGCGTGACGGTCAGCCGCACCCGGGCGCGGGCCCGCCACCAGCGGTTCATCTCGGAAAGCGTCGTCTTCCAGAGGGCGCCGCAGCCGGACGCCGCGTCGAACACCCGCCGCAGCACTTGCGGATGCCGGCCCAGGCGACCCGTGGGATGTCCGTAAAGGAACACCGGCTCGCCGCTGTGGTACCGGGATCGAATTACCTGGTCGAAGTAGCCGATCGCTCGATCGACGGCCGCGCCGGCCAGGGCATCGGCCGGCTGCGACGCTCGCTCGCACTCCCGTTTCGCCGCTTCCAAAAAAAGCCCCAGGCAGACCGGGTGGACCGGGATCTGGAGCAGGTTGGCGGCGGAGATGAACAGGGGCAGCTCGTCGTAGACCAGGCCGAACTCGGAGCTGTGGGTCACGCCCAGGGTTTCCAGGGCCAAAAGCAGTCGGCGGTGGAACCGCCCGTGGGGGGCGGCAAAGCCCGAGGGCTCGATCCCCGCCGCCCGGAGCGTCTCAATCCCCCGCCCGATGTTCTTCAGGTTCTCCTCGGCCGTGCGGTAGGTGTGGTGGCGGTAGCCGTGCGAGCCGACGTCGAGCCCTTGGAGCCGGGCCAGCGCGTCGCGAGCCCCTTCATACGCCGCCCCGCTGACGAAGTGGCTGGTGGCCCCTTCGTGGCCGGCGATCGCTTCGAGCGTGGCGTCGAAGTCGGCCGGATCGTACTCGTCGTAGTCGATCCGGAAGCTCAACGCGCTTCGATACGGAAACGGAAAGGCAGCGATGCGAAGCCAGATCCCCCCGGCCTTCTCGATCCTCACGCGGAGCTTCTCGAGCAGGCGCCGACGCACTGCCCGCTTGTCGACCCGGGCGATCTCCTCGTCAAGCGTGAGCCCGCCGATCTTCCAGGCGAAGCGTGCGGAGCGCTCGTCCACCAGCGCCTCGAAGGGGTCTTCGCGGAAGCCCTGCCGCAGCCGGCTCACGTCGATCCCGATCTGTCCGGCGGCGGGCGCCTCGCGCTTGCCGAAGCGTGAATCGAACAACAGAAAGCGCCCCGCAGGCGGCCCGGGACGCCATTCGGCGGTCGGAATCCCCTCCTGCGCAAGGGCCTGGCGGAGTCCCTGCGGGACGTCGTCCAGGATCAGCGGCAATAGGGGAAGTCGCTCGTTGGCCATCGTCGCGTCAACTGGAGGTCCAAACCGAACTCGTTCTCACGGGGAAGGACTCTCGCCAAGGCGCCAAGGCGCAAAGGGAAGAAGAGAAGAAGAATGCAGACGCTGGCACACGCATCGACCAGTTCATCTCAATTCCTTTTCCTTTGCGCCTTGGCGCCTTGGCGAGAGTCCTTTTGGAAAGAAGGTCTGTGTGATGGTAGGGGTCAAAGAATTTGATCGGCGAATCGTCTCGCTTCGTGGTTCGGTGTCGGCTGCGCGATCACCGCCTCGCCCGCCGGCGGAGCAAGACGCACGCTCGGCGGACCGCCAAAGACGGCGGTGGCGGTCGGCCAGCACCCACTCCGAGAGCCCGCTCAACAGGCAAAACGCGCAGCCCTGCGGCCCGTCGAGGAACCCGCGCTTCCATACCAGTCGCCGGAAGACCTCGCGGACCGGCGCAACCCACGCGTCCCAGCGTCGCGGCGCACGGCCCGCGGCCACCCGGGCTTGCGCCTCCAGCATCGTGTAGCGGTGCATCTTGGCCAGAAACGCGTGCAGGTCGGGGAGCGTCTCGTGCCCAAGCCCCGCGCGGAGTCGGCCCACGCGCCCCAAAACGTGCAGCCGCTCGTGCACCTCGCCCACCCAACGTTCGCGGTCGCGCCGAGCCAGACGCACCGGGCAGTCGTCCTGCGTGCCCGATGCCCGAAACGTGCGCCCGAAGATCGAGCTGCGGATCGGAATCCGGAACCCGGCGTGCCGGGCCGACGCAACTTGCCGCCGGATCTCGGCCGCCAACCGCGGCGTGGGTCGCTCGTCGGCGTCGATCGAGAGGACCCAATCGCCGCCGGCCAGCGCGAGGGCATGGTTTCGCTGTCGGGCGAACGTGTCGAACCGGCGGAGGGACACCCGGGCGCCGTGCGACCGGGCAATCTCCGCGGTCCCATCGACCGAGCCGCCGTCGACGACCAGGATCTCGTCCACCCAAGCCAGCCGCGGCAGAAGCTCCGCCAGGTTCCCCGCTTCGTTCAGCGCGATGATCGCCGCCGTGATCGTTGGCCGGTCGCTCATCCGCGTCCTCCCAGTCGCCGAGCGACCAGCACGTACCGCGTGATCCACCGCACGTTGTAGTACGCCGCCACGATCGCCAGCTCCGCGGAAAGCCAACCGGCGAGAAGCGCCGCGGCCAACAGGTGCACGCGGACGTCGGCGTTGCCGGGCAGGTGATACGCGGCGCGAACGACGCGGGCGGCGCGTGAAGCCGGAACAGGCTCCACGTCTTCTTCGGACCGGCCTGCCGACGCTGCCCCTTCGCGCATCTGCCCCTCCGTCGCCATACCGTGCATGAACAGGTACTTGCCTGCCAGGAAAGCCCCCAGCAGGAGCCACGGGATGCCGGAAGCCGTCTGCCGCACGGCCGCGGCGGCCACGGCACCGTGCAAGCCCACGTCCAACAGCTCGTCCACGTTGGCGTCCAGCCACGCTCCCCAGGCGGTGACGGTATTCTGCCGTCGGGCGAGCTGACCGTCGGCCCGGTCGAAGAGCCAGGCGGCCAACACCAGGACCCCTGCCACCGGCGCAAGATGCGGCGCCCCGACGAGCACCGCCGCCGCGATCGCCCCCACGGCCAGGCCGCAAAGCGTGAGATGGACCGGACGCACCCGGGTCGGCGTCAGAACCGCCGCCAACCAGCCCGCCGCCGGACAGACGTACCACCGCGAGATCGGATGCCGGCGAGCACGCCGCCGTGCGTCCGACGGTGCGGCCGGGGCGCACGACGGCCGGCCGGCTTCCGTCGTCGGCTCGCGGGAGGACGGGTTGTCTGCGGTGGTGCTCACAGCGGGACCTCGACTGCGGTCGGATGGGCTGCCGCGTGTTGTGGTTCCCGTTGTGGGGAGGATGAACGTTGTCGCGGGAATTCTCCCGGCAGGCCTCCCGCCGTTTCTTCCCCGAGGAGTCGGCTCGGGAAAAACCGCCGGAAGAACTCCCGCTCGCGACGAAGCGTCCCTCGCGCTCGAAACGGACTCGACCGCAAGGCACGCCGTCGGGCCAGCGCGGCCGCAAGCGCCCGAGTGAACGCCCAACGTCGTGCCGGCGGAGCCCAGGCGGCGCGAACCACGTCGAAGGCCAACCGTATCGGGAGGCCGGTCAACTGGCGCGCCCAATGCGCCGGGTGCCGAAGGTTCTTCCACTGAAACAGGAGCGTGTTCCGAAGCGCCAACTGCTCGCAGCCCGACTCGCCGAACACCCGGCCGAACGTGGCCGCACCCCGGTGATAGGCAACCGCCTGGGGCACGTACCGGGCGTGATAGCCGGCCATGTAGCCGCGGAAGGCGAAGTCGAGGTCTTCCAATCGCCCGGGCAGGAAGAGCGGATCGAACCCGCCCAGGGCGGCGAACTTGTCGCGATCCACGGCCAAGGCCGCGCCGGCGGACGCCGTCAGCCCCGGGCGGAGAATCCCCGCCTCGCAGCCCGGAAAGAGCGCGGTCGCCTGGACCAGCCCCCATCGCCAGCGAACGGCCGTCTTGAAGCCCTCGTAGGTCGCGCCGTCGAAGAGCCGGCACAGCGGCGCGGTCATGAAGCACGGCGAACGGCCGTCCGTCTGCGGTTCCCGAAGCGGCTCGACCAACGGGTCGACGCACCCGCGGTCGAGCTTGATGTCGTTGTTCAGCAGGATGGCCACCGGGCCTTCCAGCCCCGGAACCACGTCGTTGAACGACGAAAGCCCGCGATTCGGCCGGCGGATGACCCGGACTTGGGGAAACCGGCTCGCCAGCCAGGCGACCGAGTCGTCGCGGGAGTCGTTGTCGATCACGGCCACCCGGCACCGGTGGCGCGACGCCTCGGCCGCGTCCACCACCGACGGGAGACACTCCGCCAGCAGACGGCGTCCGTTGTAGTTCAGCACCAGAAGGTGTATGAGCATGGCGAGGCGGGGTGCTTCCCTGCGGGCCTCGGGACTGCCTATCAGCCCGTTGAAAAAGGCGACAGTGGCCGATACGTGTGCCACTGCTTGCAAGCAGTGTTTTTCGCCGGGTTCTCAGCGGCACTGCTTGCAAGCAAGCAGTGGCACTCGACTTCCTCAACGGGCTGCTATCACGAACCGAACACCATAGGGTCGGGTGGCGTTCGGGGTCAAGACGACTGTGTGGAACCTGCCGTCGAATCTTCCGCAGAACCCCCAGCTTTCCCTTCTTCTGGGGGCTGAAGCGACTCTTGCGGCTCGACGATCCACCAACCGTAGGCAAAAACCAGCTCGCAGTCAGGCGGCACCCGATACCAGGCGGCAAACTCCGCCTCGGCCGTCTGCCTGCGTTGCGAGCGCCAAAGCGTCCAGGCGGCGGTCGTCGCGGCCAGCGGGGCCATCAGGAGCAGGTAGGCCCGGCCGGCCCAGAGTCCCGCGTCGCCGAGGAGCAGTTGCCCGATCGCCAGCGCCGAGAGCACGTTCATGATCACGTGCGTCTCGCACGCCTTGCGTGCGGACCAGGCGATCAGGCGCAGGGGCGTGCGGGGCACGGGCGGCTGCGGAGCCGGGCGCGCTCCCCCGCCCCCCTCGACGAGGAGCCGGCCGCGGACGCGCTTCAGACGACGGATGAACGCCTTGTACCGGGCGTCGTGCTGGAGCGTGATCAACAGGAGCGACACCCCCCACGCCAGCCCGCCCAGAAGCCAGAGCGGCTCGGCGTCAGCGGCAAACAGGCCGAAGCCCACGCCCAGCGGCACGAGCAGGTTGACCGTGTGGTGCATCAGGTAATCGAGCTGGACGCCGTCGAGCGAGGCGGTGCCACGGAGCCGGGCGAGCTGGCCGTCGACGTGGTCCAGCAGGTACCACGCTTGGAGCAGGCCGGCACCGACGAGCCAGCCCCCAACCGTTCCCCCGCCGAACGCCGCGGCCGCGGCCGCGCCGCAACCCCAGGCGGCGAGCGTCGCCGCGTTGGCCGTAATACCCCATGGAGCGACCACGCGCGTGATCCGCAGGGCCACGGGCCGGCTGATCCGCCGGGCCATCCAATTGCCCACCCGCCGGTGGTCCGGCTTCTGGCACCGGCGCTCGAGTTCGGACAGAGGGGGGATTGTACTCGTTCCCAGGCTCTGCCTGGGAACGCAATGCTCGGCAGGCTCTGCCGGCCGTCCGTGCTGTCCGATTTCGTACCAGGTCATCGTGGCTTCCGTTGATCTCGTTCGAGGCGGAGCCTCGAAGTAGTGCGTTCCCAGGCAGAGCCTGGGAACGAGAGGAGGGGCGAAGCCGCAAGCGGCTGTGGGTATTCTCAGATTATCTCGTGGGTTCGCTCTCGGACCTCCACGGGACCGCGGATCGCTTCGGCCCAACGACCGTGATGCCATCCGGCCCAGACGGTCAGGCACCAAACGACCGCCACCATGCCGGCCTTCGCCAGCGTCGTGACGAGGTCGGCTTCGATACCCGGGTGCAGTCGCTCCAGGATTACCGCCAGGATGACCGTCGGAGCAAGCATCAGCCCCAGCATGGCCAGGTAGCGCCGCCTGTGGGCGCGATCGAGCTCGGGCCAGAGGGAGATCGACACGATCAGCACCCAGTACGCCGCGTGGGCGATCGCCGTCGCCGCCGCAACGCCGACCAGCCCGAAGCCGCCGCGAAGCGCCAGGTGGTTCCCTGCGGCCGCCAATAGCGTCGCGATCACCACGGCCGCCAGCGCGCGATTCTGACGATTGACCGCGACCAGATACTGGGAAGCCGGCAGCGTCGCGCACAGGACCACCACGCCCGGCACCAGCCACACCAGCGGGGCCAGGCCGGCCTGGTAGTCGGGCAACAGCCGCGCCAGAAGGGGCGGGGCCACGACGATCGCCATCGCCGCCGGCAGGGCCATCGCCGCCGCGCAGAGCTCGGTCGCCCGGGCCGCAAGCCGGGCCACCTCGCCGCGGTCGCCCGAGCGCCCGTACGCCTCGCCGTACCGCGGGCCCATCACGATGGAGAGCATGTTGCCCAGGCCGTAGAGTTGGACGGTGACCATCAGGGTCGCGGAGTAGCAGCCGAGCTGATACTCGCGATCGCTCAGGTAGCCGAGGATCATCAGTTTGTCGAGCGAGCGGAAGAGCGACGAGACGGTGCCCGCCAGGAGGATCGGGCCGCCGACGGCCACGAGCCGCCGGATTTCGCCTCGGTCGCATGCCCAGGCCAAGGTGACGGCCCGGCGCCGCCAGACAAATCCCAATCCGGCCAGGAGCACGGTCAACGTTCCTACGTAAAGACCCCAGAGGCCCCATCGCCAGGTGGCCAGTCCGCAGGCGGCGAGCGTGAGCACGGCCTCGAGGATGGACAACTCCGAGGTGGTCCTGAAGTCCTGCTTCGCCCGAAGGATGGTCACGTGGAAGGTGACGTAGCGGCTCAACACGGCGAGCATGCCGACGACGGCCAGCCCGACGCCCCAAGCGCCGGCCCAGGGCCCGACTCCGGAGAGCCCGATCCACGCGCCCGCCCCCACGAGCACGGCGGCGTAGACCAGGCTGGTCAGCGTGTTCACGGTGAACGCCAGGTCGAGCCCGCGCTTGGCCTGCGAAGTGTCGCCCTTGCCCAGCGCGATGGTGAAGTCTCGCGTGGCCCCTTTGCTGATGCCCAGGTTGGCGTAGTTGCCGTAGCTGAGGAAGAGCTTCAGGGCCTGCCAGATCCCCATCTGGGCCGGGTCGAGGAGCATGCGGAGGAGGAGGCTCGTGGCGGCTCCGAACACGTGGCAGACGGCCGTGGCCCCGCCCACCACGCCCCAATCGGCCAGCACGCATCGCCAGCCGGTCACGGGAGCGGGGACCGCCGGGGCGCGCGCGCATGCGCCGCCGGCCGCCGCCGCGGGCAGGGCGGATGCGGCTTGCGCCGGGGCGTCTAGGGTCTCTATACCTGCGGCCACTTCGCTTTCGTCCTCGTTCCGGCTAGGTGGAAGCGGACAGGGTGTCCACGGCAATGGGTGACTTCGGCTGGGACGTCTCTTGCACGGGGGATTCCGACTTGGCGGAGGGGCTGCCTTCCCGGGCAGGTTGCCGGGCTGCCAGAATCGCCTCCGCGATGGTCGAAGCGGCCGAGCTGCCGAGGTCGGCGAACACGTTGGGATTGGGAGCTGACTTCGATGGGCGGCCGGTGTGGGCGTGGGTCTCGCTGCGCTCGACCCACCCTACCGCCTTTCGGCGAGTGTCCAAGGCTTGGAGGAGCAACGGCGTGAGCTCGGCTTCGGAGCGAGCGCTGCCGAGCATTCCCCACTCGTCGTGCGGGAGGACGTCGCCGGAGCCCTGCGGCAGGAGCTGGATCACCGGCACCCCGGCCAAGGTGGCGTCGATCCCGGCGCTGGAGAAGCAGCTCAGCACGCAGTCGACCTCGTCGAACCACGGCTCCACCGCCCCGCTCTTCACCACGCGACGGCGAACCGCGGGAAACTCCGACAAGACGGCATGCGCGACCGGGTCGTCGGGGGCCCGAGGGTGCAGCTTCACGATCAGCTCCGCGCCCGGCATCGCCGACACGGCGGCCAGCGCCGTGCGGAGCATCTCGGCGTAGGTGCGGCCGGTCAGGTGCAGGGCGACCGCATCGGGCCGATCGTCGTGCGGGGGCGTGGTCGCCAAAAGAAGGATTCGCGGCCGTGCGTCCTGGTGGCTCGCCGATCGACCTTTCGCGCCGGCGTCCGTCGACCCCATCCGCTCGACTTGCGGCGGCCCGTCGTCGCACCGCTGGTGCCGCGCCGAGCCGACCACGTCGATTCGCTCGGCCGGCACGCCCCACCGGGCCAATTGGTCCTGGGACGATCGCCCCCATACGAGGATCCGATCCGCGGAGAGCGGGGCAAACCCGAACCGGCAGACGGGGGCCCCGTGCTGCACGACCAGCGAGGCGGCCCCGTGTCGCCGGGCCAGCGCGACCGCGGCCCGGGCCATCGGGGTGGCGTCGTCGGTGAGGACCACGGCGTGCGGCCGCACCCGCCGGAAATGGGCGTCGATCCGTGCGACGATTCTCGTCTGGCGCGGCCCGTAGGTCCTCTCGCGGTCGGCCAGCCACCGGCGGACCGGCTCGGCCAGATTCACCCCGCGGCATTCCAATCGCTCGGGAACCGCGTGGGTCAGTCGATTCCCGCCGGCGTCGCTCGATTCGCAAACCAGTTGTCCCACCCCCAAAGGGCGCCAGCGAAGCCACGACCGGATCGCAAACCGATCGTAAAGCCACCAGACGCGGCAACCCCGCCCGAGCAACTCCCGGCAGACGGGATCGAGAAACCTCGGATTGCCGCAAAGCACGACCCGATGGGGCGCTTTCGAAGCGGACCGCGGCGGGTCGAGGAGTCGGCAGAGCCGTGCGAGCCCTCGCCGCCACCGGCCGTTGAGAGGAAACGCTTGAGGTTGCCGCTCGGGCCGATCGATCCACTCGACGCGACACGACGCGCCGGCCAGGCGGCAAAGCTCCGCCATACACGAGGCATAGTCCTCGTCGCGGCACCGCGCGGCAACGAGCCGCACGCGATCGCCCGGTTCGAGCGGCCGAATCTCGGTGAAGTAGGCCACCAGCCGGACCAGCTTCGCCAGGTAGTAGCGCAGGGCGAGGGCGTTGAGCCAGGCGGCGTTGATCGGAGGGAACCCGGGCTCTTCGCCATCGGAAGAAAACAGCGGGGCGCACGCCTGTTCGGCCAGCCGGGAAGCCGTGCGGTCGATCCACGCGAATCGGGCGTCGATTTGGTCGTCGAGCGACGAGGGGGAATCGGGCGGCGCGCCCTCCGGCCACGCCCCCTCGAAGAGCACGGCCGGCCCGTCGAGAGCCGGCACGCGATCGACCAGGTCGTGTCGTGCAAACAGGAGCAGCCGGTGGGTCGTGGCGGCGTCGCGCATGTCGTCTCAGCCGCGGCCGGGTTGCGAGGCGGAAGGGCCAACCAAGGGGAGGATCTCTTCGAAGCGCGTGATGAACACGTCGGCCTTCGCGTCCGCGTCGTAGTTGAAGGCAATGGTCGCCATGCCGACGCCGGCGGCCCCGGCCAGCTCTTCGCGATCGTGGCCCACGAAGGCGACCCGATCGGGCGCAAGCTCCATGGCCCGAAGCGCCGTGCGGTAGCAGACCGGATCGGGCTTGATCCGCTCCAGGTCGAGTGAAGAGACCACCGTGTGGAACATGCCCCCCAGGCCGAGCCGCTCGAGTCGTTCGCCGAGCACGGCGGCCGGATATTCCGAATCGCTGAGCACGCCCATCGTCACTGCCGCCGCGTGCAGCTTGGCGAGCGTCGGTTTGACGCCGGGCAACAGCCGAGCGTTCCACTCCCACTCGTTGCGGCGTCCCTGGCAGGCGGCCTCGACCTCGTCGATTTGTCCCGGCGACAGCCCCACCGACAGCAGGAAGGCCTGGAACGCCTCGCAGAACTCGCGGCGGCCGCGGTAGACGTCGTCCAGGAAGTCGTGATCCCAGTCGTGGAAGAAGCTGC
>Ga0307378_10003656_pt1 | contig 22363 bp, 16 predicted proteins | sample UN1MG_FD_202238 | JGI IMG/M metagenome (GOLD analysis project Ga0307378, IMG submission 202238) | Soil microbial communities from Risofladan, Vaasa, Finland - UN-1 | ecosystem: Environmental > Terrestrial > Soil > Coastal area > Acid sulfate soil | place: Finland: Risofladan, Vaasa | collected...
TCACCAACACCCTCTACGTCCTCGACGAACCCACCGTCGGCCTCCACGCCCGCGACACCCACCGCCTCCTCGGCATCCTCCGCAGTCTCATCGCCAAGGGCAACACGTGCTGCGTCGTCGAGCACGACCCGGAGGTCATCCGCGCCGCCGACCATCTGGTGGACCTCGGGCCCGGCGCGGGCGAAGCCGGCGGTGAGGTCATCTTCGAAGGTCCTTTCGACTCACTCGCCGCCTGCGAGGCCAGCGAAACCGCTCGCCAACTCGAAACCCATGCCGCCCGCGCCTTCTCCCCCTACGCCCGACGGCCCAAAGGATGGATCACCATCTCCGGCGCAAGGGAACATAATCTGAAGAACCTGACCGTCCGATTCCCGCTCGGCGTCCTCGCCTGCGTCACCGGCGTCTCGGGCAGCGGCAAGACCACCCTCGTCCACAACTGCCTCTACGGCCAATTCATGCACCGCCGCGGCCGGCCGGTGGACGATGTCGGACAATGCGACGACCTGGTGGGCCACGACGAGATTGACGACATCCTCCTCGTGGACCAGAGCCCTATCGGCCTCAGCACCCGCTCAAACCCTATTACCTATGTCAAGGCCTATAGCGCTATCCGGAACCTCCTCGCCCAGACGCCCAAGGCCCGCGTCGCGGGCGTCTCGGCCGCGAACTTCTCGTTCAACGTCACCGGCGGACGATGCGAAGTCTGCAAAGGCGTCGGCACGGTCACCCACGACATGTACTTCATGCCCGATGTCACCGTCGTCTGCCAGGAATGCGGCGGCCGGCGATTCAAAAAGAAAGTCCTCGACGTCCGATGGAACGGAAAAAACATTGACGACATCCTCGACATGACCGTCCAACAGGCCGTCGCCCACTTTGCCGAGCACAAGGCCATCCTCTCCGCCCTTCGGCCGCTCGTGGACGTCGGCCTCGGCTACATCCGCCTCGGGCAGAATACGTCTTCACTCTCCGGCGGCGAGGCCCAGCGACTCAAACTCGCCTCTTACCTTGCCGCACCCAGAAAAGGCCAAAAGCACCTCTTCCTCTTCGACGAGCCCACCACCGGCCTCCATTTGGCCGACGTCCAGACGCTGCTGAACACCTTCCACCGCCTCGTCCACGCAGGCCACTCGATTCTGGTGATCGAGCACAACCTCGACTTTATCTCCCAGGCCGACTGGGTGATTGATTTGGGCCCCGAGGGCGGCGCCTCCGGCGGCGAACTCGTCGCCCAAGGCCCCCCCGACCAAATCGCCCGGGCCAAGGGTTCCTACACGGGCAAATTCCTCGCCGAACGCCTTTCCGCAACGCGCAACACTTAAGCCGCTTGTCCTGAGTCCCGGCGCGCCGGGATCGAAGGGCCCCGTTCGCCGCCCGCCTTGACCCAGTTACCGTTGGACCCCTCCGTGGTCCCGCGCGCAAAAAAAACCGCGCGGCGGTTCTCCCGAACCGCCGCACCACAAGCGCCCGACTCCACTCCCCAACACCCTGCCGACCGGCATGTAGTCAGAGATGTCGCAGATCGCAAATCTACGGGCAGCCGCACCGAGGCACGGTCGTCCTGGCGGCGAACGCGAGGTGTCGCAGATCGCAAATCCACGGGCAGCCGCACCGAACAGGAGACCGACGATGAACGCGAATGAGGTGTCGCAGATCGCAAATCCACGGGCAGCCGCACCTTACTGGCGTGCGGTGAAGGCGAGCGAAAGGTGTCGCAGATCGCAAATCCACGGGCAGCCGCACCCAATCACCGGCAACGTCACACAGGGAGCGGGGTGTCGCAGATCGCAAATCCACGGGCAGCCGCACCACTAACTCCGTAACCTCTTGGACCGAAACCACTTGCAACCGTTTCGCCCGAAAAAATGCGATCCGTCCTTCTCCTAAACTGCCCGAACATTTGCGATTTTGCCTTCGTGCCTGGGATCCGCCCATGGGTCCAATGGTCCGCAGGGCTTTTTCCAAGCCAATGACTCAAAGGCAAAACTATTCTAGCAAACGTCTAGCACCTGTCAAGACAATTTGTCCTTCGGCAGCGGCAAACGGATCTCGTCCCAGAAGACCCGCGCCAACACCCGGGCCGCGTTCGCATCGCTGTTCAATTTCACCGTGCAGGTGCAAGCGGGCCGCGAATCGGTTCCGGAGGCCGGTGTTGGCCCGTCAGGATTCCTTTTCGTCTTCGGATCGCCGCATTCGCATTTGAATTCTCGGCTCCTCTTGTAGTATCCCAATCGCTTCATGTCCTTCTGTTCATGACCGCAGACCGAGCAGAACTGCGACGACTTAAAGTACGGGACCGTCACCACGCGCATGCCACGTTCGACCGCCTTCTCGGTCACCTTGCGACGAACCCGACCGTAGGCAAACATCGCCAGCCAACGCTTCTTGCGCTCGTTCTGGTCGCCCAGTTTGTCATAGCCGGGCGGGGTGAAGCCGCGAAGGCTCTCCAACACGATCAGGTCGCACCGGTGCTCCACGGCCGCCGCCGTCACCTGGGCGGCGTTGAGGCGCACCCAATCGCGGATCATCCAGCCGACATGCCGCTTCAGGCCGCGGAAGTCTTGATCAAAGGGAGCCGCGGTCGACACTCCTTCCTTTTGACGGTGCTCAGCAACCCCGGCCGCGCCGTGGGCCAGTTTTTCCAGGTGTCGGCCCACGTGCTCCTTACGGAGCCCGCCCGTATTATCCTTGTCCAGAGTTCCGGGCCGTTCGGTGTAGAGTTTCTCGATCTTCACAATCCGCAACGGAATGTCTTTCTCATGCGTGCGGCCTTGATAGACGACGGCGCAGGCCCCGGTCTCGCCGAGATCCACCGCCAGCAGGCGCAGGTCGCGCTCAGCCACACCCGAAAGGGATTCGAGCAGCCGTTTCCGCGCCGCCTCAAGAAACACTTGATCCTGCGCCCGGCGCGGAAATTGGCGGCTGCGCAACTCCTCGAGTTCGTCCTGCGTGCAGTCGAAGCGCGACTTTTTGTGCGGCACGTCGAACCGGAAGCCCGCACGGGCACGGGTTCCCACAAAATTCACGTGGACGCTCGTAACCTTGACCTCCTTTTTCGACGGGCGGTAGTGCCGGGGCCATGCGACGAAGCCGAACTCGATCCATTGCCCCGCCGGCATGTCGTCGAGGCGCAGGCGGAGGACGGACCGCTCAAAATCAATCTCGTGGAAGCCCGCGCCAAAGATTTTCGGCATCGGCAAATCGCGGCTCGAAGGATAGCGCAGCGACGGCTTGCGGGGCCCCGCCATGTACTCTCGCCGCCACTCGCGGTACTCGGATTCCAAGGCGAGCGTCCCGGCGTCCAGCCCCTCGAGCGCCCGCTTGTATTCCTTGCACAACTCGGTGTGCGGGTTCCACCGGCACTGCGACCTCTCCCACGTCTCGCCGATGTTGAGACAATGGGGTAACCGCCGGGATTGCATGACGGTTTGCTCATTGAGCCCGAGAAACCGGAGGTATGCCGTCCAAGCGTCCTCAAACCACCTTCGGCATTGGGGAACATCCTTGTAGAGGCGTTCGAGCGCACGACGCTTAGCCTCCCTGGCCCGCTCTACGCCACCGGGCGCGGCGCGAAAGGCCAGGTACTTCTCCGCGTTTTCAGCGAAGTGCTTCTTGTTGAACCTTCTATTTCGCGCCTTCTGTTCTTTCACGAAGTCCACATACTTCCAGCATAGCGGTCCGTGGCCCTTCTCGCCGGCATAGACGCAGTTGTCCTTGTTCTCGCGCAGGCGCTCATACCCGCAGATGCGAGGCTTCTTGCGTCGGATGCCCGGCGCAACCCTCCCTCTCCGGGTCTTTGAGCCCCTTAAAGACATCGGTGAACCGACTGCGGACTTCTTCGGTCAGCGCTGGGTGTCGCCCCTCCCAATCGGTTTTCTCTTTCTCCCATTCCGCGCGCTGGCGCTGCCAGTTTTCGACGCCGCGTTGGTAGCGGGCGACGGTCCATTCCGCCGCCGCCTTCAGCAGCACGAGGCGGTGACCCGGTTCAAGCAGACGGAATCGTTCAAACAGCCGCCGAGAGGTCGGCGTCCGACGCCCCCCCGCGCTGCGCTCCATCGCTTGGCGCAGGGATTCCGGGACAGGGCGGCCACACAGGTCGCTCGCCCGGCGGAACCCCGCCACGTCGTCGAAGACGGCAAGCCTCCGCCGGTCGCGCTCCGATTCGTCGGCATCGCTGGCGTCGAGGACCGGACCGAGAATGAAATCTCCCAGCGTTCCGAATCCGCCGGGCTTATCGGCATCTGCGCACTCGCGGCGCAGCCCCATCAGCCATTGGCACACTTCGGACACATCAACGTTGAACCGCTCGAAGTGTTCGCGAAGACGCGCAACCTTACGCTTGAATTCGGTGCGGTCCTCGCCCGGCAGGCGGCAAAGCCGCCGGACGAGCATTCGGGCCTCCCGATAGCGCGTTTGCGACATGGTTTCGAGTTTCCTCGAAGCCGCACACAGCGGCTGAAAATGGAACTTTGCCCGATCCGGCCGGGCTATGGACCGATAAGAACTTACACATGGAACGATCCCTTTTCAAGCCATTTTGCCACGCAGATCTCGGATTGCACTTGGGCAAAAAGAGCAAAAAGCGGCCATCCTCCTTTTTCGCCTCCTTGGATAAACGGCAGGCTTGAGGCCCCTTCCAACTCGGAACCCCCCTCCCCCCGGCATGCAAATCCCGTGCCAAACTTCGCGGAAAAACGGCTATTCCATCCACGTCGCTCCATAGCATGGTCGCTAAAACGAGGGTTTTGCGAGGTAAAACCGGGGCGATGATCGCTCCTTTTCGTGCCAAAGTCGCCCACAGTCGCATGAAAATGGGGCGTTTTGCACTCCACGCGGAGTCTTCCGCACCCCAAAACACCCCTGCCGCTCTGGAAACGCGGCCGCGGACCCCAAAAAAACGCCCCAAAATCCGCCCGCCCCCCAAAAATTTTTTTTGGAATTTTCGGAATTTCCTGCCACGGCGACTTGCTTGCCACGCCGACCTGTCTCGGCGTAGTCCGAAGGACGAAGACGGAAGCCTCCGACGAAGGCGGGTCACGGCGGAGTCGCAGACGGAGCCGGAAGTCCCGTCGGGACGAAGACGGGTCCCCTAATCGCCCGCGCCGAGCACTTCCCGGACGCGGGAGCAGTCGGCGTCCATCTGCTGTTTCAGGGCCTCGACATCGGCGAAGGCCTGCTGGTCGCGCAAGCGTTCGACGAACTCGACGGTCATCTGGTCGCCGTAAAGTTCCCCGTCGAAGTCCAGCAGGTATGCCTCGACGGCGACGGGTTCGGAGGCCCGGAAGGTGGGAGCGCGTCCGACACTGACGGCGGCGGGGTAGCGGCGTCCGTGGACCTCGGCCCAACCGGCATAGACGCCCTCGGCCGGGACGAGGAACCGCGGGGCCGCGAGGTTGACGGTGGGGAATCCGAGGGGCTGGCCGCGATGGTGGCCCTCGACGACCGTGCCGACGTAGGCGTAGGGCCGGCCGAGGCATCGTGCGGCCTCGGCGGCGCGGCCTTCGGCCAGGAGCGACCGGATGCGGGTGCTGGAGACGCGCTGGCCGTCCACGACGACGTCCTCGACCAGTTCGACCTGGAGATCGTGAGCGGCGGCGATAGCGGTGAGTTGTTCGGCGTGGCCGGCGCGCCGGGCGCCGAAGCGGAAGTCGCGCCCCTCGACGACAACCTTGGCGGCCAGCGTGCCGACGACGACGCGGCGGACAAAGTCCTCGGGGGACATCGAGAGGATGCGTTCGACGTGCTGGGGCCAGACGACGGCCCGGATGCCAAGGCGGCGCATGAGTTCCAGTTTCTGGCCGAAGGTCTGGATGAGGGGCGGGGCGAGTGACGGCCGGAGGATCTGGAGAGGATGCGGATGAAAAGTGAAGACCAGGGGCGCGGCACCGAGCGCGGCGGCCCGCTCGATGGTCCGCGCCAGGACCTTCTGGTGGCCCAGGTGGACGCCGTCGAAAACGCCGACCGACAGCGCACCGCCCTTAAAGCGGGGGTCCACGTGGTCCAGATCGCGCAAGAGTTCCATAAGGGATAGTATACCCCTCGCCGGCGTTCGGGGGTAGTCAAGACCGCGCGAGAGAGCACAGGGCGCACTGGCGGGCAAGCCGCCAGTGCCACCCATATCAGAGGAGTGCCCATGCCTCGATGACGGTGCGTTTGGCGGCGGCGAGAATAGTCTCGGTGGTCTCGCCGGGCTGGGGGTGGACTTCGACGCTGACGACGGGGCGTCGTCCCTCGGCAAAGAAGCCCGCGTCGAAACAGGCGCGGAACATCGCGCGGACCTCGGCGGGACCGTTGACCGAGCCGGGACTGGCAAAGCCCGGGTGGCTGTCGCCGAAGAAGGGGCTCTGCTTGTCGAGGACGCAGGAACCGAAATGGACATGGCGCAAGTGCGGCCCGGCGGCGCGGACGGCCTGGTCGGGCGTCTCGCCGAGAAGCGGCAGGTGCGACAGGTCGAGCAGAAGGCCGAAGTTCGGACGTGCGACGGCTTCGGCGAGTTGGGCGGCGCGGGGCGTCGGGCCGAGGAGGCGTTTGCGGTCGGCCGCGCAGTCGAAGGTTTCGAGCAAAAGATCCAGGCGGCATTCGGCGGCGGCATCGGCCAGGGCGCGAAGCGACTCGGCAGTGGCGGCCAGCGCGGCCGGCCGGCAGGCGTCGTCGGTCTCCGGGCCGGACTGGACGGCGACGGCGGCGGCGCCGAGAGCGGCCGCGGAGTCGAGGTCGCGGGCGAGGCGGTCGAGGCACCGCTTGCGCTCCGCCGGGTCCGCGTTGCCGAAGTCGAGGCGTTCGCCGCGGACGGTGGCCTGGGAAGCCTGGACCACGGCCAGGGCGGCGCTCGAGACGCGGGCCCGGATGACCCGGGCGAGTTCCTCGTCGTAAACGGGCGGCAACTCGACGGCGGTCCAGAACGGGTCGGCGGCGACGGCACGGACGGCCTCCAGCAAGGCCTCGGGATACTCGCGCGCGTCGGGGTAGGCCATCGGCAGAACAAGGCCGAGTTTCATGTGGCGACACATAGACTCACGCACGGGCGCGCCTCCTTTCAGACGGTCGCGGGCCAAATCCAGACGTAATACACGGCCAGGGCGATCTGGACGGCCACCAGGGCGCAGGCGGAAAAGTTGAAGACCAGGTGGAGGCGGGGACGGGCCCGCACCTCCGGCGCGGGGCGACGCACGAGCCCGGCACCGAGGATCCAGGCGGCGCCATAGAGAACGGCGATGGCGCCAGCCAGGGCGATGTGCCAGCGCAGAATCGAGGGCGACAGGACACGGCCGTCGAGCAGGTACTCGTGGACCACCCAGCCGAAAAGGATGCCGGCATAAAGCATGGCGTAATAGACGGTGCCGACGCTGGCGTGAGCCCGCAGGAGGAAGCGTCCGGGGAGGAGGCTCGGACGGTCAGGCCTTTGCGTGGCCCGCAGCAAGCCCTGGTATCCGGCGACGGTCCCGACGGCAACAGCCAGAATCATCCACGCGGCGTGAAGGGCGACGTAGAGCATGGCGAACCTCCGCGACCTTCGGGACGCAATTATTGTAGCAGAAGGGGAGCTCGCAGGCCATGGAGAATGGGCGGGCGGGAAGTCGAATGCGGAATCTCTCGGCGCGGAACGCGGAATGAACGGCAAGGCGCTAAGCCGCCCGCCTTCGTCCCGGCGCGCCGAGGCTACGGCGTGGCAAGCAAGCGGTGCGCGTCAGTCGGAGGCGTTCGCCTTCGCAGCCACTGCGGCGACCTTGGCCTCCGCTTCCTTGGCGAAGGCGGGGACGGCCTCGTCGCCGTAAAACTTGCGGATGTTGGCGGCCGCACCGGCCTGGATCCGCACGATCCGGTCCGCGCCGTCGGCGGCGCGGAAAAGGTGGCGGAAGCGGCCCTGGGGCTTCAGGTATTCTTCGACGCGCTTCCACCCTTCCTTCGGCGGGCGGTGGGGTTTGGTCTCGCCCTTGATGATCTCATAGAGTGGATAGCATCCGGTTTCGAACGCGAGGCGCGCGAGCACCGCCGTTTGGGCCGGGTCGCTCCGCCAGCCGAGCGGGCAGACGGCGTGGACCTGCAGATACGCCGGGCCGTCGGCCGCGAGGCCGCGCTTGACCATGGCCGGGAGTTCGCGGTAGTAGCCGCACGACCCCACGCCGACGTACGCGATGCCGTGGGCCGCCATGATGGCGGGCATGTCCTTCTTGGGCCGGTCGTTGCCCCAGGACGCTTTGCCGGACGGGCTGGTGGTGGTCGAGGCGTCGAGCGGGGTGAGGCTGGAGCGTTGGATGCCGGTGTTCATGTAGGCTTCGTTGTCCCAGCAGCAGTAGAGCATTTTATCGCCGCGTTCGAACGCGCCGGAGAGGCACTGCAGTCCGATGTCGGCCGTCCCGCCGTCGCCGCCGGTGGCGACGATGTTGACCCCTTCGAGTTTCCCCTTGTGCTTGAGGGCGTAATAGACGCCGCTTGCGATGGCGGCCGAGTTCTCAAAGAGACTGTGGAGCCAGGGCACGGCCCAGGATGACTGGGGATAGCGCGAGGTGAAGATTTCGGAGCAGCCGGTGGCATTGGTGAAGATGGAGCGCGGCCCTGCGGCCTGGGCGACGATGCGCATGACGAGCGCCTCGCCGCACCCCAGGCACGAGGTATAACCGGGTTTCAGAACGCGGTCGCTGTAGTCAAACGGTACGGGTGATGCCACGAGTTCGTCCTCCGCTATCTGGCACGGCCGTCGCCGTGCCGGCGACGGCTAAACGATGAACAACTCACGCCTCCGGCACGAGGTCCGGGAGCAACTCCTTCTTGAGGCGGAAGTATTCGTACGCCTTCTGGCGTTCGCCTTTGGCGACGCGCTCGATAATCTCGTGGATGCCGTCGGCCGGGACCTCGCGACCGGCCAACTGGACACAGAACCCGCTCACGGGAATCCGCAGGCCCGCGTCGTACAAGACTTCCTTGACCTCCGGCGTCATGATGCCGCCGGCGCCGAAGGAGCCGCCCTTCTCGATGACCGCAATCTGCTTGGCGCCCTTGAGGGCCGCCAGGACCGCCTCGCGCGGGAACGGGCGATAGGTTTTGAGGCGCACGAGGCCGACCTTCTTCCCTTCGCCGCGGACCTGGTCCACCACGTCCTTGATGGTGCCGGCGATGGAGCCCTTGGCAACGAGGATTGTTTCGGCGTCGTCGCTCTTGTACTTTTCGAGGAGTCCACCGGAATCGCGGCCGAAGGCCTTCGCGAACGCCTTGCTCGCCTCCTCGATGACCTCGAGGCTACGGAGGCAGGCGTCGTGGACCATCCACCGGCCTTCCATGCACTTGTCGGGCTCGCAGAACGCGCCGAACGTCGCCGGGTCGTCCAGGTCGAGTTTCAACACCGCCTCGTACCGGCCGAGAAACTTGTCGGTGATCGCCTGGTCCGGCAGTTCGGTCGGCTCGAAGACGTGCGTCAGGAGGAAGCCGTCGAGGTTGACCATCACCGGCAGGAGGACGCGGCGGTCCTCGGCAATCTTGAAGGCCAGGACGTGCATATCGCAGGCTTCCTGGGAATCCTCGGCGTAGAGTTGGATGATGCCGCAGTCGCGCACCGACTCGGCGTCCTGATGGTCGCACCAGATGGAGAGGGGGGCCGAGAGGCTGCGGTTCGCGCACCCAAGGACCACCGGCAGGCGCATGCCGGCCATGTTCCAGAGGACCTCGGTCATGAGGATGAGGCCCTGGCTGGAGGTGGCGGTGTAGGTGCGCGCGCCGGCGGCCGAAGCGCCGAGGACGACGCTGGCGGCGCCGAACTCGCTCTCGACCTTGACGAACTCGGCGTCCAGATCGCCGTCGGCCACGATCTGCGAGAGTTCCTCGGAGATGTGGGTCTGCGGCGTGATGGGATAGGCGGCGACGACCTCCGGCCGGCAGCGGGCGACGGCGTGGGCGACGGCCATCGCGCCTTCGAGGATTTCCTTCGCCATCACTTCTCCTCCATCACCATGTCAATATCGTCCACGGGGCACTCGACCGCGCACATGCCGCACCCCTTGCAATAGTCCGGGTCGAAGTCGAACTGCTTTTTCTTCGGCTCGCCGAAGACGCACCCTTCGGGGCAGACCATTTCGCACGCGCGGCAACCGATGCAGTCCTTCTGCTTGAAGACGGGGCGCATGGAACGCCAGGCGCCGGTCTTGTTGGCCAGGCTCGCGCCCGGCGGCGCGACGCAGCCGATGGAAAGTTTTTCGATGCTCAGGAGTTTGTTCATTGCGGCATCCTCGCTTTCGTGACGGCTGCCAAACCGCAAGCGGCTCGCGGATAAACATCATTTTGTTTTAGCGGCGGTGTAAGCCTTGGCGACGGCTTCGGCATTCAGGTCGCCGATCTTCCCGCCGAACCGCTCCTTGACGGCCGCCTGGAGCGACTCCAGGCTCACCAGATTCGTCGTCCCGGCGAACGCGCCGACCATCACCATGTTCGGAATCGGCCGGCCGATGACGTCCATTGCGATCTTCGTCCCCGCGACGGTCTTGAGGGTCGTGCCCTTGGGGACCTCGATTTCCTCGGGTTTCTCGGTGTTGACCACGGCCATGCCGCCCTGCTTCAGACCGCCGAAAATGTCCACCTGGCCGAACAGCGTCGGGTCCTGAACGATGAGGTAATCGGGCTGCTCGATGACCGCGCGGGTGCGGATGGGCTGGTCGGACAGGCGGCAGAAGGCACGGACGGGGGCCCCCATCCGTTCCGAGCCGAACGCCGGAAACGCCTGGCTCGTGATGCCGTCCTTGAACGCCGCCTTGGCGAGGACCTCGGCGGCGGTGACGCTGCCCTGCCCGCCGCGACCGTGAATCCGAATCTCCTTGAGCATCCGCTCTCCTCCTGGCCTGATGTACACCCACGCGTCCAGCCTGAGGACAAACAAAGGGAACGGCGATTGTAGGGCGAAGTCGGCGAAGCGTCAAGCGATTTCGCGGCGTCTGTTCGTGTGTGGCACAGCCGGCCTTGCTTAGCCGTGCATCGGCGCGGTAGAATGCCCACGCAACTTCAGTGCCTTCGACCGCGCGGCCGCAGAGGACCGGGAAAAACCGTGGCAACAGGCAAAGAGACGAAAAAGCGGGGCGAAAGCCGACGGCGCGACGCCGCCCGACGCATCGCCGTCATCGGCAACTACGTGCCCCGGCGGTGCGGCATCGCGACCTTCACGACGGGGCTGTGCGAGGCCCTGGCCGACGCCGACCCGAAGGCCCACGTGGCCGTCATCGCCATGAACGACCGCCTCGAGGGCTACGATTACCCGCCGCGCGTCGAGTTCCAGGTTAACGCCGACCGCCTCGAAGACTACTACAACGCGTTCAACTTTCTCCAGGCGGGCGAGTTCGACACGGTGTCGGTGCAGCACGAGTACGGCATTTTCGGAGGCGAGGCGGGAAGCCACCTCCTGGCCCTCCTGCGCCAGTTGCGCACGCCCCTGACGGTGACGCTCCACACGGTGCTGAAAAGCCCGAGCCCGGCGGAGCGGCGGGTCCTGGAGGAGCTCGTGCGCCTCTCCGACCGCCTCATCGTGATGAGCCCGCGCTCCATCCGCCTGCTGGAGGACGTGTACGGCGTCGAGCGCGATCAGATTTGCCTCTTGCATCACGGCATCCCCGACGTGCCGCGGGCGGACTCCGCCACCCTCAAGCCCCAGATCGGGGCCGACGGCCGACACGTGCTGCTGACATTCGGCCTGCTGTCGCCGGGCAAGGGCATCGAGTACATGATCGAGGCCATGCCGAGCATCGCCCGCAAGCACCCCGACGCGCTCTACATCGTCCTGGGCGAGACGCACCCCAACATCCGCCGACAATCCGGCGAGACGTACCGGACGAAACTGGAGAAACTGGCCCGCGACCTCGGCGTGGCGGACCACATCCAGTTTCAGAATGAGTTCGTCGGCCTGCGGAAACTGTTCCGGTACCTGATGGCGGCGGATTTGTACGTCTCGCCCTATGTGAATCCGGACCAGGCGGTCTCCGGCACGCTGGCCTACGCCATGGGCACCGGCAACGCCATCATCGCCACCACCTACTGGTACGCCCTGGACATGCTGGCAAAGGGTCGCGGGCGGCTCGTCCCCCCGAAGGACGCCGAGAGCCTCGCCTGGGCGTGCGTGGACCTCCTGGAGAACGACGAAGAGCGGTCCGCCATGTGCGAGCGGGCCTACGCCTTCAGCCGACAGATGATCTGGTCGGAGGTCGCGCGGCAGCACCTCGATTTGTTCAAGGAGATCCGCGAGGAGCGCCTGGCCCGCCCCCAGGTCGTGCACCTGGTCCGGTCGGCCGAGGGCGCCGCCCTCGGCCTGGAGGAGGCGACGCCCTCCGCCCGCCTCGGAGGCGAACTCGCCCCCGTCAACCTCGAGCATCTGCGCCGCCTGACCGACGACTTCGGCATCATGCAGCACGCGCGCTACGTCGTCCCCGACCGACGCCGAGGATACACCACCGATGACAACGCCCGCGCCCTCATCGTCGCCATCCTCGCTCGCTACGTCACGCCCGACGACCCCACGCTCCGGCCGCTCGTCACGCGGTACCTCAGTTTCGTGGACCTGGCGTTCAACCCGCGCACGGGACGATTCCGCAACTTCCTCAGTTACGGTCGGCGCTGGCTGGAGGAGGAAGGCTCCGACGACAGCCACGGCCGGGCGCTCTGGTCCCTCGGCGTCACCGTCGCCACGGAGCAAGACACCGGGCATCGGAGTCTCGCCGCCGATCTTTTCCGCGAGGCGCTCCCCGCCCTGGAGCACATTTCCTCGCCGCGGTCTCTGGCCTTCGCCCTCCTGGGGCTCGCCGCCTACCTGGATCGCTTCGGCGACGACCAGGCCGTCGGCCTCACCCGCCGGACGGTGGCCGGACGCCTCCGGGACGCCTTCCCCAAGGCCCCATCCGACGGCTGGCCCTGGCCCGAACCCAAGGTCACCTACGCCAACGCCCGACTCCCCCAAGCCCTCATCCTGTCGGGCAAAGCGATGGAAGACGAGGCCCTGCTGCGGACGGGCCTGGAGGTCCTGGCGTGGCTCGTCGGAGTCCAGCAGAGCCCGAGCGGATGGTTCTCGCCCATCGGCAACCAGGGATGGTACGAGCGCGGCAAGGAGAAGGCGCGGTTCGACCAGCAGCCCATCGAGGCCCACAGCATGGTGGAAGCGTGCCTCGAAGCCTACGCCGCCACGCGCGAAGGCGTCTGGCTCGAACACGCCCAGCGGGCCTTTGACTGGTTCCTCGGACGCAACGACCTCCTCGTGCCCCTCTACGACCCGGAAAGCGGCGGCTGCCGCGACGGCCTCCACCCCAGCCGCGCCAACGAAAACCAAGGCGCTGAATCCACCCTGGCCTGGCTGATGGCCCTGCTGCGGATCCATCTGCACCGCCAGAGCAGCAAGGTCCAACGCTCCGAACGCGCCCGCCTTATCGAGGCGCCCCCCGACCTGCACAGGGAAACCCCATGACGGCCCACCGCAAACGCACGCGACCGCGAGAAACCTTCCGCGACGCCGTCGCCGTCATCATGGCGGGCGGATTCGGCACGCGGTTCTGGCCGCTCGGAACGGCCGAACGACCCAAACAGTTTCTCACGGCCCTGACCGGCCGCTCCCTCTACGCCCAGGCCGCCCTGCGCGCCCGTCGGCTGGTCCCGTGGCGGCGCATCCTCGTGATGACCAATGCCGCCCACGTCGGCCTGGTCCGCGAGCAGACGCCCAACCTGCCGCACCAAAACATCATCGCCGAACCGATGCGGCGCGACACCGCCGCCGCCGTCATCCTCGCCGCCGTCATCGCCCGCCGACGCTTCCCCGGCGCCGTCTCCGTCGTCACCCCTGCCGACCACCTCATCCAGGACGCCGACGCCTTCCGCCGGACGGTCGCCGCCGCCGTCAAGCGGGCGCGCGACGGCGGCCTGGGGACGATCGGCATCCGCCCCACCTACCCCGCCACCGGTTTCGGATACCTCCGCCTCGCGCGGCGCCCGAAAGGCACCCAGCCCGCTTGCGTCGAACAGTTCAAGGAAAAGCCCACCCGCCGCGAGGCCGAAACATACCTCGCCTCCGGCCGGTATCTTTGGAACGCCGGCATGTTCATCTGGCGGGCCGAGACGTTCCTCGAGACCGCGCGGCGCCATCTGCCCCAGACGTGTGCACTCCTGGAACCGCTCGGCGAAGCGCTCGGGACGAAAGCGTTCGCCCGCCGGGCCCGGGCCGCCTTCCGGCGTCTCCGGCCCATCAGCGTGGACTTTGGGCTCATGGAGAAAGCCGAGGACGTGTGGAGCGTGCCCGCCCAGTTTGACTGGAGCGACGTGGGCGGCTGGGAGGCGGCGGCCGGGCTGCTCCCCGCCGACCGACACGGGAACCGAGTCCGGGGCTCCGTCTTGCTGGACCGCGCGAGCGGCAACGTCATCATCGCCGACGCCGACCATCCCGTCCTCGTCGTCGGCGTGCGCAACTCTTGTATCGTCCAGGGCCCGGGGGGCCTCTTGGTCTGCGACCGCCGCCACACCGAGCGCCTCAAACCCCTCATCGAGCGAATCCTTGCTTAGCCGCGCTCCCGGCGCGCCGTTCGAGCCGCGACCGTACTCGTCCGCCGAAGCCTTGGCGAAGGCGGAAGGTCGCGGTCATGTTCCCGACGACAAAATAAAAAAAATTCCAAAAATTTTTTGGGGGGAGGGCGGATTTTGGAGCGTTTTTTGGGGGGTCGCGACCGCGTTTGGCGAGCGCCAGGGGCGTTTCAGGGTGTGGAAAAGTCCATTTTGGGTGCAAAACGCCCCGTTTTGACCTCGATTTTGCCCCGATTTGCCCCGTACATGCCCCGTACTGCCCCGGTTTTACCTCGCAAACACCTCGTTTTGCCTCCTATGTTATGGAGCGGCGTGGATGGAATGGCCGTTTTCCTTCGAAGTTTGGCACGGGATTTGCGTGCCGGGGAGGGGGAGGGTGGTTTCAACGCAGAGGTCGGGGGAAGCCCGAGGGGTCGGGACAGGCTGCAGGATGGGGGGCGGAAATGCCTGTCGCCGGAATTTCCTCTGAAAAAGTAGCATGTCCCCTTTTTCCCCCGACTTGCCTCGCCTTGAGGTGGCGTGGCGAAGAGAAGGTCGTGGGGGCCGGCATCGGAAGCGTCGGCGAGGCGGGCAAGGGGAAGTTCTCGCCGGGGCAGACAAGGGCGGACCCGGCGTCGTCCCGATGAATCGGGACTATGCCCTGGCAGGCTGGATCAGCGAATGCGTGCCGAAGAATCCCAGCTGACAAAGGCCGCGCCTAGGGCTGGCCTTCCGGGATCAACTTGTCGAGCAGGAGGAGCGCCTTTTCGGCCAGCGGAGAGCCGGGGTCCTCAACGCAGAGCACCCGCCGAGCGTACTCGATTGCCTTGTCCGGCTGGGAACTGGCGGCGGACCACTTGGCCAACTCGTAGTTCGCCCGGGCATGGAACGGATCAATCTCCACGACGCGTTTCAACAACACGTAGCCCTCCTCTTCCGACCCCACTCGCATGTAAAGCATCGCAAGTTCGTAAAGGATCGTCGGGTTGTTGGGATACTGGGTGTCCAGTTGCTGCAAAAGTTTGAAATTGTCGCCACGTCCTACCAAAATTCGAGTCTTGGCATAACCGAGCCAGGCATACTCGTCGTCCTGCCCTCCGTCCCTTAGCGCCTTGAATAACATGTCGGCCTTTGGAATGTTGTCCACGTGGAGGAGAACACCGAACCGCACTTTCTCCGTGTCCGGCTTGCCGCTCTGCTGAATCCTCGCCTCGATCTGGCCAGCCAACTTACTCCCCGGTTGCTCGCTTTTGTTTTGCATCGTGTAACCCTCGCCAACGGCCCACCAGATCAGTCCGAGCACCAGAATGCCCAACGCCGCAACCAGCAAGCCCGACGGTCCCATACAAAAACCACCCGACGACGCCTTCGCAAACTCGGCATTACAGTCCATCAGTTGAGGTCCTGTATGCCAGGTGAATCATGACTAAGCGGCGCTGTAGTACTAACTGCTCATTCTTTTCGCTCATTCGCTCCGTCCTTCTTCTCCGTGGCGGTATTCTCTCTCTGTGTCTCTTTCCGGAGCAGCCTTTCCTGCGACTCCCGTGCGCTTCTCGTGAAAGGGTCCTCGCTCGGAATGTCCTCAAGACGTCTGGGTGCAACTCCCGTTTCCTGTACGAGACGCCCGATCCTGGCGTCGAGAGCGGGCGATCCTTTGAACTGCGTCACCAGAGCGTCAAACACGGTGACTTTCCCGGACGGCATGATGGCCATCCTCTGCAGGAGGTCCTTCTTCTCCTCCGGTGTCCTTTCGGAAGTAAGGATCTCCACCATCAGCCCCAAATCTTTGACCGCCTTGTGTTGCCCGAATGAGATTTCCCCCCCTCGGCTGAAAAGGAAAAAGCAATCGCCCTTCCCGAGCCGCTCTTCGAGCATTGCGCAGTCACGATCCATGATCGCCACCACCTGGGCTTTCGTGGGCGGAAAATAGGGGGGAAGGCCAATATCCATTCGTACCGTTCTGCCGCTGAAGGTCTCCAAGATAATGTCCGTAGGATCGCGCTCGCTGTCCCGGACATCCTTTATAAATGGAAGACTTCTATAGTACTCGATAATGCGCTCTCGAGCCTCCTCGCGGTTAAAGTGCCTTTTTATCCAACGAACCTTCTTACGATCCCATCTACCACCCCCACTATCAGCCGGGATGTTCAGGTCGTCAAACGTGCTGTCCGGGGTCAGCCCCGGCGGCATGCCCGGATCCTTGTCCTCGTAGTCCACGGGGGGCCATACGGCTCCGTCACGCAGGCGCGTGTCGTTAACGAAGATGCCGACCCCCTGTCGGGACACGGTGTACGGCGCCTCAACGTACCGGCCGTCGATAAAGACAAACCCGGCGTCCACCGGTTTCCCCTTCCAGACCCCCAGTTCTTTAATCACCTCGGCCTCGGTCCACTGTTCTTGGGTTGCCGGCTGCGGGGGGGGCTGGGCGGCTACCGACGGCGCAGGCGTCGCGGCGGGCGATCCATCAACAACCCCAAGGCAATCCTGCCAGAGCAAGATAATAGTAGCGGCACACAGTTGTATTACCCACATCGCTTTCGCGAACATGACCCTTCCTCCTGGTTATGGCCGCACTATGGCGGCACGCTCAGAAAGCCCATTCCTTCTTATCACCGTTCGGGGCTACTCGGTTTCCATCCATGTATCTTCCCCCCTCCGTGTGGTTTTCGCAGCTCCGGCACTTGTCCGCGTTCGCACGCATCGTGGCCGTGCCGCCACCCCTCTTGTCGAAGTCAAAACTCACAAGATACGGAATAGCATCCGGGTTCCCAAACCAGCGACGGGTTGACACCGGCATGGCACCGGCGGCTTTTGTAACCGCCTCATCGGCGGAAATATCGTCGTTCATGTAGGTGTCGAAGATAATGCAGCCGGCACCTTTACGGTTGCCGGGGGCCGCGGTCGGGAAGACGGCGTTGGGAGCCGGGCACAGGGTGGTCCACTTGTGGGTATTATCCCCGTTCCCGTGCATCAAGATGTCGTTATAGTCACTGCCATCACCGTACGCCTTTCCGGCGGTTCTTTTCATGCCTCCCTCCTGTGTGCCGTTCATTCTACCAAAAAGCTTCGCAAGATCAGCGCCCGTAATGTTCGTCGGAACCTCACCCACATTCCCAAATCGCACACGGCCCCCACAGGCATCCAACGTGCTGCTAGAGCCACCTTCGGCATTATGACACGGCAAGAAGACGACAATCGCCTTGTTCTGATCGAGGGCTGGTTTCCAGTTGTCCTTAAGCCACTGACTGTACACCTTGGCGTACCATCCCCAATCGCTGTCAACCGCTACCATGTGCGTACCAGGTTCCCCAGCGATCCAGTCCTCTATTCGTTCCTCCGAGTTGCGAAAGACCCCGCAGAAAAAGCCGACGTTTCCATGAGCCATAACGTGTAGGACCGCCCCCGCGCAGGCCCCGTTGAAGTTCCCCCTCGTACACGATCCGATATCTTCGTCTGGGTCCGGGTCGTTGGGGGTCACCGGTGAGGTGTCTTGGTATCGGCAGATTGTGATGTTATATCCTTGATCTTTGACCCCATTGAGGACGGCATCCGCTGTCTCGTGGCCAAGCCATCCGTCCGCACCTGGGGGGTAGTAGGCATTGGGTTCCCAGGACACGGCGATGGCTTCTTCCTCATATGAGTTGGAGTCCGGGCACCACGAGATCGTCTCCGTGACGTAAAGCGCAACAGAATCTTCCATTCCGTCGCCCTCGGGAGGTGTGTGGGAGAGTTTTAGAACCACCTGACCCAGCGCAATGCCGTCCACGTACAACTGGCCCGGGGTCTCGGCGGGGCTCCACGTAGCCGGGAGAACCACCTCCTGGCCCTTGTTCTCGTCGCGCCAAACCTTGATGCGGCTGCCGCCTTCGATGGCCTCGAGTTTCACAGTGCCCTCGTCCGTGTCGGGAGGCGTCAGGACGATCAGACCAAGATCGTCCAGACCTTCCCCGTCGCCCTCCCGGTCGAGGCACACCACCCGCCCCGAGGGGTACTCCTCGTATTCATCCTCGTAGTCGTCGATGGTGCCGTTGTTGTTGGTGTCCGTGTCCAGGTCAACGACGTACGCGCGGATCTTCGCCGACCAGTGGGGGAGGGTTCCGCTCCCGCCGGGCGGGGGCTGAAGGTTGCCCTCGGCCTTGACCGGCCAGAAATCCGCCGTGTCATTCGGGGCCGTGCCCCAGAACTGGAGGTTTTGGGCATCTTGCGTGATTATGCCGCTGTTCTGACCGAGACCCACCACAACCTCGACAAAATTACTGGCGTCATCCGGAAATGTCTTGAAAGACCAATTTGCGGCAGGCGGTTGGAGGATTATCGAAGTGATCTTGACTTTCTCGCCCGCAATGGGCTCCACATTCGCTGCCGACTTCTTCTCCAATTCCTCCTCCTCGTAGTCAATCCCCACTTTCGTCTTGGTTACTGCATTGCCTTTGACGTTCTGGATGTGTGGGTCGTCTGGACTGTCCACAGCCTTGGCTAAGGGGCCAATGAAAAGACACAAGAGAAGCCCAGCGCCCATCGCCACCCGACCCCAAAAGGTTGCTCGCCTTATCATTTTTCACCTCCTTGCGGTCCCTTGTCTTTGCCCTCGCTGTACCACTTGAACCAGTAATCCGCTTCCTGCTTGTACTCTTTCGACCAAGTGAAAAATGTTTTCAGAATACGAAGGCCCTCACTCCGATGTCCCATCTCAATCAGGTTCTGTGCATAACGGATGCGGGCCTCGCAGACATATTTATTCTGGAGACCGCACGTTGCCAGGCGGCCCAGCAACTCGTGCCCGGCCTCGCGAACTTTCAGGTCCCTTGCTTGCCTGGCCATGTTGCCGGCGTAGAACGCCGCCCGGCATTGCGTGAACGTCTGGAACCTGCCACCGCCCATTGCCATTACCTTCAGAAACTCCGGCCAAGCGTCTACCCGCCCCTTGCTCCAGTACGCGCAGTTGGCGTAGGCCAGTTGCGGGTACTCGCGGGCGGGGCCTGTGAGCATTCCGAATTCGCCCTTCAGCATCCGCTGGGCTATTCGCGCGGCTTGATCGAACCGCTGGCAGACGTAGTGGAAATCGGTCAGCAGAACAGCCAGTTTCTGGCGAGGGTCCTTGTAAACCGCCAATTCTTCGGGAAACGCCACCAGGTACCCGTGCTCAGCACCAAACCTCAGGCGGGTGTAATCGTTGGCATCCCCCTCCGTCTCCATCCGCCGGGTGGCCGGGTCGCACTCCAGGATCTTCTTGTAATGGGCCAGGGCCTGGTCCTTTTTGCCCTCGACGAACGCGAGGAACCCCAAATACATCGCCATCTGTTCCTTCAGGTCGTCGAGGTACCACGGGCACGTTTTGCGGTTGACGAGTTGGCCCGGCTGGACGGCGCTTTTCTTGACGTTCCCCCAGAAGTCGGTGTACTTCTCCTCGGCCGGCGGGGCGGTCACCTGCTCGGCCGCCTCGCGCACGGCCAACCGCTCGATATTGAGCGGCGTCTTGTCCTGAACCTCCCAGAGCCACGTCTGAAGGAGGAGGAAACATCCCTTTGCCGCCTGGGGCGCTAGATCGCATTCCAGGGCGATGCGGCCCATCTCCAGCACGGCCTCGCCCCGATACAGGCCGTAGGGGTCGGAGGCCCGGAACGCCGCCAGTTCCCGCTTGGCCTCCTCGATCTTCCCCAGGGCGACAAGGCATTGGGCGGCGTAGAGGCGCGCGGCCTCGGCATAGATGCCGTCCGGCCACTTCTCGATGATCTCCAGATACACCTCGCGGGCGGCGGCGGGATTGCCTTCGACGCGGCGGAGGCGTTCCGCGTCGCGGTAGCGGACGAAGTCCTCGCCGTAAAGGGCGATGTCGGCCAGACGCTGGGCGTCGCGGAGGAGGCCTTCGAGGCGACGGATCAGGGCTTCCTGGTCGTAGCAATACACGCGGGCATAGGCGAGGGCGAAGCGGAAGGACTCGACGGCCCTTTGGAACTCCTTGCGGGCGAGCAGCGCCCGTCCGCACCCGTCCGCCGCTCGCACGAGGGCCACGCCTTGCGTCTCGCCCGCCATCCAATCGAAGAGCATCAATGCGTCGTACGGCTTGCCGAGCGCCAGCAGCGCGTCGCCCGCCACCAGATAGCAATCGGCATGGTCGGGGTTATACGCGGCGGGTGGGGACACCCGCCGCGCATCTTTTGTGTCGTGCGGCTCGACGTACGGCCGCACGAGATCGAGGGCTTTCTCGGGCGCCTTGGACGCGAGCGCGACGCGGGCGATGAGGGCGTCCACGCGCGGCAGGTCGCGGGCCGCGGCGCGTCCCGGCGCGCCGGGATCCCCTTCGGCCTGCTTCGCCAGGCCGCAACGCAACTCCGAGAGCAACGGCAGCGCCTTGCGATGGTCGCCCGCCTCGACCAGCGCGGCACACTGCTCGATGGCCTCGTGGATCGCGTGCCGGCGGGCATCCGATTCGAGGGGCGAAGGGGTTGCGCCGCGCGCAGGGGATAACCCCACCGCGACTGCAGCGAACCAGAGCGTTAGCGAAGTGACGAACGCCCAGCGCGAGCGTGAGCCAAAGTAAGCCCTGCAAGCCATCTCAGCCCCCCTTATCGTGACGTGCTGCTGCTTCTCCTATTTTCTTTTGCTTACAAATTGAAGCATACCCGACCTGCCCCCCCCCTTGTCAAGCACAAAATATCCAGAAGTTTCCCCACCGGCGAGCCCCGGGCCGCGGGGCCACCGGGAGGGGGAATGCCACGGCGGGGAGAGTGACCGGCGGCTGCCGACTTCGCCCTGCGGGCTTCGGCGGACTCGGTCGGGATGACAAATGGGGGGCGGCAGGCTTAAAGGGCGAGGGCGGCCAACTTCGCGGCGAGGCGGGCGGCGGCGAAGTCGCTGGCGATGTCGCCGAGGGCTGAGAGTTCCACCACGTCCGCCCCGACGACGGTGTGTTTCGCGAAGACACGCTCCAAGAGCCGCATCGTCTCCCACCATCCCAGGCCGCCCGGCTCGGGCGTGCCGGTCGTGCGGACGACGCTCGGATCCAGGCCGTCCACATCCACGGAGACATAGACGGGGCCTTCGAGTGCGTCGGCGGCCTCGAGGAGCACCTCTTTCCCGGCGTATTGCCGCGCCCAGAAGACGGGGAGGTCGTGGGCATGGGCGAACTGGACTTCCTCGGGGCAGGCGCTCCGGATGCCGACGTGGACGGTGCGGTGTCCGTCCTCGACGATTCTTCGCATGACGCAGGCGTGGCTGTGGGGGGAGCCTTCGTAGGAGTCGCGGAGGTCGAGGTGTGCGTCAATCTGGAGGACCGAAAGTCGTCCGTGCTTTTGAGCGGCGGCGCGGACGAGTCCGAGGGTGATGGAATGTTCGCCGCCGAGGGCAAGGATCCATTTGCCGTCGGCGACCAATCGTCCGGCGACGGCCTCGAGGCGGCGGGTCATGGCGTCGGGGGCAGAGAAGTCGGGTGCGACGGGGGCGGCGGTGTGGATGGGGGCGTCGGCGAGGTCCTTTTGGGATTCGGGGTCGAAGGTTTCGACCTGGCGGCTGGCGATGAGGATGGCGTCGGGCCCTCCGCGCGTGCCGGTCCCGTAGGAGGTGGTGGCCTCGAAGGGAACGGGGAGGACGACGATGTGCGCCGATTCGTAGGCCGCGGCGGCGGCCGACAGGCCGAGGAAGTTGGGCGGGGCGAGTCCGGCGTCGCTCATTCAAACAGGTCCTGCTGGCCAGTGACGAAGACGGCGGCGGCGAGGACGGTGGTCCAGCGTCCGAGTTTGCAGCACTCGGCGCTCTGGGTGATGTTGCGTGTGGTGACGATTTTGCCGCTCATCAGGTAGGTCTGTTTGCGTTCGTCGTAGGCGGACTCGGGGTCGAACTCGAGGCCCAGGGTGGT
>Ga0307378_10003657_pt1 | contig 22361 bp, 21 predicted proteins | sample UN1MG_FD_202238 | JGI IMG/M metagenome (GOLD analysis project Ga0307378, IMG submission 202238) | Soil microbial communities from Risofladan, Vaasa, Finland - UN-1 | ecosystem: Environmental > Terrestrial > Soil > Coastal area > Acid sulfate soil | place: Finland: Risofladan, Vaasa | collected...
GATTGGCTGATCTGATAGACATGGGTAGAGAGCATGGCTTGATTTTTCCGGCGGAATTTGAAGAGATCCGCTTTTTAACTCCGTTTGCTGTTGAGTTTCGTTATAATCTTTTTGAGGAAGAGGAAGAGCCAGTCGATTTTGAGAGGATATTTGCATTGCTCACAGAATTGCGCAAATGGGTGGAGAAAACTATCCATCCGTGAGTGATGATTTTGCCTAACTACAGGAATGATCGCAAGATAGTCATAATGGATAAAAACAAACTCCCAGAACATTTACTGAATCAGATTCATCGGCTTATCAATTTACTAAAAAGGGGTAAGCTGGCAAAAGGTAAAATTCGTTCCTTTAAACTAAAGGAGCAATTTGATAATGTAAACATTCGCAAAAAAGCGTATGAGTAACATTAATCAAAGGAGGGTAGGTAATATCGGTGTCGGAAGAAAAAGAAAATTCTGCAATCAATGTGTTAGATCTGGATGCGAAATTTAAGTATGAGGTTTCCGAGCAGCCGGGGGGCGAAAACCTGAAGCTGTGCTTTTCGTGTGGCATTTGTACTGCCGGGTGCCCGGTGACTGAGGTTGAGAATGACTATAACCCCCGCAAGTTGATCCGTATGATTTTATTGGGGATGAAGGAGGAAGTGCTTTCTTCCAACCTGATCTGGCTTTGCTCGCTGTGCTACACATGCTATGCGCGCTGCCCGCAAAACGTAAAGTTTACTGACATCATGGGAGTTTTACGTGACATGGCAGTGCGTGAAAACTATGTCAGTCCCTCCTTTGTCAAGCATGTTTACGATATTGACCGCCTATCGCAGCAGGTACGTCATCAGATGGTGCGGGCCATTTTTCCTCAGAAAAAAGAAGACCGACCCATTGACCAGGAAAGTTTATTAAAGATGGCGGTGGAAAAGCTCGCGGTTGAGAAACTGCATGCTGCAGATGCAGAAAAACTACAGATGGAAGGCGCTGTACCGTCTGCGCCTGCTAAGGAGTAAAGGGATCATGGGGCTTAAACTTGATCAAAAGATGATCGGGGCGGTTATGGTCGTCGGTGGCGGTGTGGCCGGGGTCCAGTCTGCGCTGGATCTGGCGGATTCCGGATACAAGGTCTACCTGGTCGAGCGGGGATTGAGTATTGGTGGAGTAATGGCCCAGCTCGACAAGACTTTTCCGACGAATGATTGTTCAATGTGTATTCTGGCACCCAAGCTGGTTGATACGGGTCGGCATCAGAATATTGAAATTATAACGAATGCCGAGATCCAGCAGTTGGAAGGAGAAGCTGGCAACTTCAGGGTCAGGGTGTTAAAGCATTCCCGGTATATTGATGAAACGAAATGCACAGGCTGCGGCGATTGTGAAAAACAATGCCCGGTAGAGGTTCCCAATGAATTCGAGCAGTGCCTGTCGAACAGAAAGGCGATTTACAAGCCCTTTGCTCAGGCCATACCCAACAGGTATTCCATTGACAAGCGGGGAAAATCTCCCTGCAAGCTCGTTTGCCCTCTGGAGCAGAATGCGCAAGGGTATATTGCTTTAATTAAAGACAAAAAATATGCTGAGGCGTACAACCTCATCAGGAAGAATAATCCGCTTCCAGCGATATGCGGCCGGGTTTGCGCACATCCCTGCGAGGAAGTCTGCAAGCGCGGTGAGATTGATCAACCTCTGTCCATCGCCGCTTTAAAGCGTTTTGTGACGGATTATGTCTACACCCATAATGACCAAAATATTCAGGCTCCTCTGGAAGCCTGCATTGAGGGTGCAGCTCCGTCAGCGCCTATAGAGCCTGAAAAGCGCACGGAAAGAGTAGCCATTATCGGCGCAGGACCAGCAGGATTAGTAGCTGCCCATGATCTGGCCCTGAAAGGGTATCCGGTCACTATCTACGAGGCGCTGCCTGTTGCTGGCGGCATGCTGGCTGTGGGTATTCCCGAATACCGGCTGCCCAGGGATGTCTTGCAGTCCCAGATTGATGATATCAAGGCGCTGGGTGTTGAGATTAAGCTCAATGCTCCTCTTGGCCCCCAAAGCCCTGACCCTGACCTGCGTACTTTTGAAGATTTGAAGGCTAAAGGGTACAAGGCAGTCTTACTGGCTACCGGCGCACATAAGAGTCTCAAATTGGACGTTCCCGGTGAGGAGCAAAAAGGAGTAATTCACTGTACCGACTTTTTGCGTGATGTAAATCTTGGGAAAAAGGTCGAGGTTGGCAAGAGGGTTGCGGTCATAGGCGGAGGAAATACTGCCATTGATGCTGCCAGAACTGCCTGGAGACTGGGTGCTTCTGAAGTAACTATCGTCTACCGCAGGACTCGGCTTGAAATGCCTGCTCTGGAAGATGAAATCATTGCTGCCGAGTTTGAAGGGGTCAAAATAGTATACCTGACCGCACCAGTCGAGGTTATCGGAGAAAATAACCGGGTAACCGGCTTGAAATGTGTACGCATGGAATTGGGCGAGCCTGACAATCGGGGTCGCAGAAGACCGGCCCCCATTCCGGGATCTGAATTTACCATGCCAATGGATACCGTGATTCCGGCTTTGAGCCAGTCGCCGGACCTTTCCTTTTTGCCGGATAACACCAATCTGAAAATTAGCCGGTATGGTGCACTGGATGTAGACCCCGTTACCGGTGCCACTAACCTGGAAGGGATCTTTGCCGCAGGCGAGGTGGTGACCGGGCCTGGCATTGCTGTTGAGGCAATGGCCAAGGGCCGTGAGTGTGCCATCTCTATTGACCGGTTCCTGAATGGTCAGGATATGCAAGAAGGCAGGGGCAACAAAGAGGCGGATATCAAGGCCGACCCTGACATAGATCGCTGGGATGTCGAGATAAAAGCGCGGGCACATATGCCTATGCTTAGCATGGAGGACCGTCAAGGGAGTTTCAGGGAAGTTGATCTTGGCCTGACCGAGGAAATGGCCCTGGAAGAGGCCCGGCGCTGCCTGAACTGCGGGATTTGTTCAGAGTGCATGGAATGTGTAGCTACCTGCAAGGCTGGCGCTATCAATCATGATTTGAAAGATCAAATGGTTGAGCTTGAAGTCGGCAGTGTGATTCTTGCCCCTGGCTATGAGGAATTCGACGCCACGATCAAGACCAATTTTGGCTATGGCCGATATCCGAATGTTGTGGCAAGTATCGAGTTTGAGCGAATCCTGAGCGCATCCGGCCCCTACAAGGGACACATTGTCCGGCCTTCGGACCACAGGGAACCAACGCGAATCGCTTTTATTCAGTGCGTAGGCTCGCGGGATACTTCCTGCGATAACGAATATTGCTCTTCGGTCTGCTGCATGTATTCAATCAAGGAAGCAGTCATTGCCAGAGAGCATGTGCGCACCATTGAGCCTACGATCTTTTATAATGATATGAGGGCTTATGGGAAGGATTTTGATAAATACGTGAACCGGGCTGAAAAAGAGTACGGGGTAAGATTTATCAAATCTCTTGTGGCCCGCGTTGATGAAAATCCGGAGACGCACGACCTGACCTTGAATTATATTTGTGAGGATGGCCGACTGATCACCGAGAAGTTTGACCTGGTTGTCTTGGCCGTTGGTTTCGAGCCTCCAAAGAGTGTTCGGACTATGGCCGGTCGATTGGATGTGGCTTTGAACAAATATGGCTTCTGCCAGACTGAAACGATGTCGCCTTTGAAGACATCCCGGCCCGGAGTCTTCGTGTGCGGTGCTTTTGTCAGCCCGAAAGACATCCCTGAGACGGTCATGCAGGCCAGCGGCGCAGCAGGTGAGGCGTCAGCACTGCTTTCTTCTGCCCGCAATACGTTAGTTACAGCCAAGACCTATCCGCCGGAGCGCGATGTGGCAGGAGAGCCACCCCGGATCGGCGTTTTCGTCTGCCACTGCGGAATCAATATTGGCGGCTTTGTCAATGTGCCTGATGTAAGAGAGTATGCACTTACCCTCCCCTTTGTATATTATGCCGCTGATAATCTTTATACCTGCTCGGAAGATACCCAGCAGAAGATGGTTGAGGTAATTAAAGAATACCGGCTGAATCGGGTGATTGTGGCTTCCTGCTCGCCACGGACCCATGAGCCGCTCTTTCAGGCGACTATCAGAGAGGCTGGGTTAAACCCTTATCTCTTTGAGATGGCCAATATTCGGGATCAATGTTCCTGGGTGCACATGTTTGAAAAGGAGAAAGCCACGGCCAAGGCTAAAGACCTGGTCAGGATGGCGGTTTATAAGGCCGCGCTGATCGAACCTTTGAACCGGATTTCTTTGCCGGTCAATTCTGCGGCTTTAGTCATCGGAGGGGGCCTGGCTGGCATGACTGCGTCTTTGTCTCTGGCTGATCAGGGCTTTGATGTCCATCTGGTAGAAAAAGACTCCCAGTTAGGAGGGGTAGCCCGGAAAATTTACTATACACCGGGAGAGAAGGATTTTCCCGCTTTCCTTCAGAGGACCATCGACCAGGTGAACAATCATCCCATGATTCAGGTCAATCTGAACTCGGAAGTGTCTGAAGTGAATGGGTTTGTAGGCAATTTCGCATCTTCCATACAGTCGAAAGCTCGGAAGATCGCCATTGAACACGGTGCCATTATCGTGGCTACCGGCGGTCTGGAGCACTCACCCAATGAGTATTTATATGGAAAAGAGAATCCCCAGGTAGTGACTTCCCATGACCTTGAGGCACTGATCGCCAATGAAGACCCGTTGGTAATGAACAGCAAGAATGTGGTCATGATTCAGTGCGTGGGCTCCCGTGAAGATGGGCGGATGTATTGCAGCCGGGTCTGCTGCACCCAGAGCATAAAAAATGCTCTTGCCCTGAAAAAGATCAACCCGAAGGCCAATGTATATATTCTCTATCGCGACATTCGAACCTACGGGTTCAAAGAAGAATTATATCGCCAGGCCCGGTCCGAGGGTGTGGTTTTCATCCGCTATGATCTGGACAGAAAACCACTCGTTTCATCGGAATCTACGGGCAATGGGAAAAGGAATATAATAATTCGAACCAAAGATCCTATCCTGAACAGGGATATTGTCCTTTCAGCGGATCTTCTGGCTCTTGCACCAGCTATTTTAGCACCTTCGAGCAACAAGGACATGGCCCGGATGTTAAAGGTGCCGGTTAACGAGGACGGGTTTTTCCTGGAAGCGCATATGAAATTGCGACCCGTTGACTTTGCCACGGATGGCATTTATGTCTGCGGTCTGGCCCATGCCCCGAAATCGATGGATGAAAGTATTGCTCAGGCCAAGGCTGCCGCGGCCAGGGCTTCGGTAATTTTAAGCAAGGCAACTATTGAGACACAAGGCCAGACTGCCAAGGTTGACAAGAAGCGGTGCGCTGGCTGTGGCCTGTGTGAATTAGTGTGCGCCTACAAGGCGATCGAGCTGGATGTGCAGGAAGGATGCGCTAAGGTCAATGAGGCTCTCTGTAAAGGGTGCGGTGCCTGTGCTGCTACCTGCCGCTCAGGCGCGCTTGATGTAAAAGGATTTACCAATCAACAGATATTTCAGATGATGGAGGCCCTATGACAGAGGAAAAGTGCTGCTGCAGCCAGGGAGAGGAGCCGTTAGCGAGCCAAGGAGCGAATCAAATGGATTGCTGTGCCGCTTCGTCAGCGTCTGCTGCGTCAGCGCCTGCAGCAGAGAACCAGGCAGCCAAGTGCGGTCAAGAGGGACCCTGGCAGCCGAAGATCGTGGCTTTTCTGTGCAACTGGTGCAGCTACGCAGGAGCGGATCTGGCCGGTATCAGCCGAATCCAGTATCCGCCTAATATTCGTATTATTCGCGTGCCCTGCTCCGGGAGAATCAATCCGGTTTTCATTTTAAAAGCCCTGCAAACCGGGGCAGATGGCGTGCTTGTCTCCGGGTGCCATCCGGGAGACTGCCATTACGTCAGCGGCAATTACTATGCCCGTCGGAAATTTGAAGTTTTCAATCGCCTGCTGGATTATATCGGTCTGGAGCCTGGAAGGGTATTTTTTTCCTGGGTTTCTGCTGCAGAGGGAGAAAATTTTGGCCGCTTGATCAAGCATGTTGTGGATGAAGTGGAGAAACTTGGACCGGCGAATAAGTTGGTGAAAATTCTATGAAGCTCAATAATCAGAAGCTCAATAATCATATGAAGCTTTATAACCATATGAATAATGGGGAAGGATTTGAAATCTGCCCCCATTATATGATAACTTATGATGGAGTAAATTTATGTGGTCAGAGGAAATAACTCGGAATATCCGAACCACTGCGGGATCGTTGCTGCGGGAGGGGAAGGTTGATCTCATTATTGGCTACCAGACTGGCAGTTCTCCTGTGCGGACGACTCCCGCTTTTATCCGCTCTGCGGAACAGGCATCCTCGTTGGTTTGGAACCCTTTTTGCGAGAATAACCTCAGTGTCTACCTGCCAAAGAGGAAAGAAAAAATTGGCCTCATGGCCAAGGGCTGTGATGCCAGATCGGCAGTGGTGGCTTTGCAGGAGAAACAAATCGATCGCGATCACCTGATGATTATCGGGCTTCCCTGCTCAGGAGTCATTGATCGAAAGAAATTGGCCTCGGCTGTGGACATTGATAAAGCCACCGGCTTTTCCCTTGTGCAAGACTCCTCTCTGGTGCTGGAGTTAGCAGGAGGAGGAGCTGCACGGGTAGATCTTGAAGAATTTTTGCATGCATCCTGCCAAACGTGCACACAAAGAAATGCGCCGGTAGCAGACCTGTTCATTGGCCAAAAGGGGGGGGAACCACGGACCCAGTGCCAGGCGGCTAGCCAGGATGAATTTGCCGACGTCAGGGCATTTGAGGCATTGAGCAGCCAGAAGCGGTGGCAGCATTTTACCGCTATGGCGGAAAAATGCATCCGGTGCTATGCCTGCCGGAGCGCCTGTCCCTTGTGCTATTGCCAGGAATGCATTGTAGATCAGACACAGCCCCAGTGGTTTGGCAAGACCACAGCGCAAGAGGATGTCCTGGCCTACCATATTATACGTGCCTTTCATATAGCCGGAAGGTGTGTAGATTGTGGCGCTTGCAGCAGAGCATGCCCTATGGGCATTGATTTGCGGCTTCTCAACAAAAAACTCCAAAAAGAGGTGCAGGAACTTTACCATTACACGCCAGGATTGAACCCTGACGAGACACCGGCTATGGGAACCTATAAGGCTGATGACCCGCAAGACTGCATCACCGAAGAGTAGGGATAAAGACCAGGAGTCAGGAGTCAGAAGTCAGAATATAACAGGAGTCAGAATCCAGAATTCAGAAGTCAGAATAAAAGCAGTGAACAGTGACCATTGGCCAGAAAAAAGTACCGACCACTGGCAACTGATTACTCTCTTTTCTCCTGACTCCTGACTCCTGACTCCTGAATTCTTCTTTTAAAAAGATAGGAATCAGAGAATGGATACAGGGATTATCAAAAAGACGAACGTAAAGGCTGTGATCGAGAGCCTGATGCAGATGGGTGAGGTAATTGCTCCGGTCCGGAATGAGGATTATTATGCCTTCTCTCCCCTGCCCTCTGCTGAGGTTGCATGCCTTGATTACACCAATAGCAAACTCAGCCCTAAAGGCTGCTTTTTCCCTCAGTCTGAGGTGCTCTTTTACTATGAGAAAGAAGGTAACAAAACCTTCGAGCCGCCAAAAGAGAATAAGCCGGGCTATTTATTGGGAATCCGGCCCTGCGATGCCAGGGCACTGGCGCTTTTGGACCCCATTTTTGATGAACAGCAATACAAGGATGGCTACTACCTGGAGAAGCGGCGAAACCGGGTGGTGATCGGTCTGGCCTGTACCAGCCCGCAAAGCACCTGCTTTTGCACCTCCATCGGCGGGAGCCCTGTGGATACGACCGGGATGGATATGCTCTGGCAGGATATCGGAGCCAGTGGAGCCGCCAGAACCACCGGAGCCAGCGGAGCTAGTGGAGCCACCGGAGATCGATACCTGGTTAAAGCGGTAACGGGCCGTGGTGAGGAATTGCTGGCTCAATTAATGGCTAAACTTCCCCTGCTGGTTGAACGGGCAGGGCAAGAGGATCTGACCGAAGCCAAAGAGCAGGAGCAGAAGATTCTTCAAAAGCTGCCCCCGATCTTTGATGCAGATAGGATTGCAGACAAGCTGACATCATCGTTTGATGATCCCGCATGGCAGTCGTTCCACGAGAAATGCCTTGGCTGCGCTACCTGTGCTTTTGTCTGCCCCACCTGCCATTGCTTTGATATCCAGGATGAAAATAAGTCTGGGAAAGGAAGGCGAGTGAGGTTATGGGATTCCTGCCAGTTATGCCTGTTTACTCTCCATACCTCCGGCCACAATCCCCGGCCTTCCGGTAAAGAGCGACTGAGGCAACGCGTCATGCACAAGTTCAATTACTTTAAGACCAATAACGGACAGATCGCCTGTGTCGGCTGCGGCAGATGCATCAAGGAATGTCCTGTCAATATGGATATCAGGCAAATCATATCGACTTACATGGAGGGCAAAGCAAAGTCAGCGCCTGGTAGTGTAAGTCGGGTTACAGGGTGAGGTAAAGAGCATGGAGAATCCCTATCTGCCAAAGAGGGTTAAAATTGAAAAGGTTATTGATGAGACCGTAGGGAAGGACATCAAGAGTTTTGTCTTTTCCTTTATCGACCCGGAGGACCGGAAGGCATTTGACTACCATCCAGGCCAATTCGCCGAAATCTCCGTAGCCGGGGCAGGAGAAATTCCCATAGGCATTGCTTCCTCACCCACTGAGGGCGATACGGTGATGTTTTCGGTGAAAAGGATGGGTGTTGTTACCAAAGATCTTCATAATTCATCCCCTGGCCGGATCATCGGCCTAAGAGGCCCATATGGCAATGGTTTTCCCATGGAAGAATTGAAAGGGAAAAATATCGTCATTGTGGGAGGCGGGTTTGCCTTTACCACTCTGCGGGCTTTGGCAGTTTATCTGATGGGCGATGAACGGAGAAAAGATTATGGTGATATCACCATAGTGTACGGAGCCAGAACTCCCGGAGACCTTATCTATCGGGATGAATTGCAGGAATGGTCTTCACGCAAAGATTTGAATGTCAATATCACGGTGGACAGGAAAGACGCCAATTGGAAGGGAATCGAAGGGTTTGTCCCGGCAGTGGTCAAACAGGTCGCCCCTGATGCCAAAAACGCCATAGCCTTAGTCTGCGGTCCGCCGATCATGATTAAATTCACCATCCCCATTCTCTTTGATCTTGGCTTTGCAGCGGACAAAATATTGAACTCCCTTGAAATGCGAATGAAATGCGGAATCGGCAAGTGCGGGCGCTGCAATATTGGCAACAAATATGTCTGCAAAGATGGCCCGGTCTTTACCTACGCGGAATTGCAGACAATGCCGCAGGAGTATTGAGGGGAAGTATTGAAGAGGAGTATTGAAAGGGAAATAACAAAGTTCAAGATCAAGCTCAAGCGCAGGGTGCTTACTTTGTTGACTTGATGAACGAAACAAGTATATCCGGTAAAATGGAGTAAACATAACGAGAGGGAATGTTGATAAATTTGAAAAATTCACCAGCATTCCCTCTATTTCACTGTGGTCTTAAAAAATGATCTGTCCTCTTTGTAAAGGAAATATGAAAAAAACCGTCGTCAATTTTCCCGTTGACTTAAAGACCTATTTTATTCTTATCAAAGGGGTTCCTGCTCGCGTTTGTAAGCAGTGCGGCGAATTTTATATTAATGATAAAATCCATATGCAGATTGAAGGCATTGTAAAAAGTGTTGAAGAAACCAATAGTGAGTTAAAATCGGTGAAATTTGTTACTTGATGGAGATGATGTACTATAGTTTCCCATGCCCGGCATTTTTAAACACTGACGGCCAGGTATGATAGAAAAATAGGATGGGCTCATATGGAGAGAGCCAAGTGAAATTTAGCGAATTGATCAGATTACTAGAAGAGAATGGATTTAAGATTGCAAAAGAAAAGGGTTCCATAAGATACTATGCTAAACCAGGCTGGGATAAATTGATTCGAGTAGATTATCATGGATCAAAGGATGACAGGTACCTGTCATGCTATCCTGAAAGCGGCAGGGATAAAAATAAAAAAAGGGTAGATAAAAATGATTGAATTGGAATACTCCTTAATAATTGAGGCTACTAAGGAACCTGATTATTTTGGATTTTACTCTCCGGATTTAGAAGGTTTTACAGGGATAGGAAGTTCTATCGAGGATTGCATCTACAAAGCAAAATGGGGGATGAAAGAGCATGTTACCCTGTTAAAAAAACACGGACTGCCTATTCCTCAAAAAAACCCGAATCCCAAAATTATTATTCAAAATGAACAAGAGCTGGTTGCTAAGTGACCGCTATTGAAGTGGTATATGAAGATAACGTATTAAAGCCTCTTACACCAATAAAGGGGCTGCGAGATCATGAAAGATTAGTAGTAATCCTTTGCCCTCATCCCGCTGCCAAAGAAGGTCTCCGTGCCTTGGCCGGGACATTGACCCATGAAGAGGCGAATGCAATGCAGAAAACTATTGATGAGGAGTTTGGGAGAGTTGAGGGCGAATAGGAATCATCTACAGGGGATGATCGATCTTAGTATGAAAAAAACAAGGAAGAAAGGATAACTTTACACGATGAGTTACACGATTGCCGTAGCCGGGAAAGGTGGAACTGGGAAGACGACGTTATGTGGCCTGATGATTCGCTATCTCTTGGCTCATGGCCAATCTCCGGTTTTGGCTGTTGATGCCGATGCCAATGCCAATCTTCATGAAGTTTTAGGGATAGAAAAGGGAGAATCGGTAGGTCATCTCAGGGAAAAAGCCATGGATGAAGTCAAGGGCCTTCCGCTTGGAGTGACAAAGGAGCAATATATTGAACAGAGAATCCACGAGACACTGGTTGAGGGTACCGGCTATGATCTCATATCTATGGGCAGGCCCGAAGGCCCTGGCTGCTACTGCTATGCCAATCACCTGATCCGCAAGTATAGTGATAAGATAAGCCAGAGCTATCAATATGTGATTATGGATAACGAGGCTGGCCTGGAGCATTTAAGCCGAAGGACAACCCAGAATGTCGATGCTCTGGTCATTACTACGGATGAGACGCTGCGCGGCCTTCGGACTGTACAGAGGGTCCTGGATATTATCGAGGAATTGCAGCTTAAGATCGACAGAAGGTTCCTGCTGGTGAACCGCTCAATCAGAGGTCTGACTGATGAGTTCAATGCTGAGATTGCCGGAATGAAGGTGAAGTTCTTAGGCACCATCCCTTCTGATGAAATGATAGCGCTGTTTGATCTTGAAGGAAAGCCCCTGGTTGGGTTGCCGGATAATTCCGTGGCTGTCCAAAGGGTAGCGGAAATAATGAAGGAATTATTGGAAAATTAGGGGAAAAAAGTTGTATTAAGGTTGTATTATTGGAGTAAGAAGGTAGTATTATAAGAGATATAAACGCGCACAAATAAACAAAAGCTTACAGAACATAAGCTCTGAATAGGGCATTGGAGTGGAGAAGTTAAATAAGCCTACTGTTTTCTATAAAAATATGCGAGGAAATCAGGGATGCCTATCCAAACTTTTATAGCTATTATCCACAAAGAAGATGATCTTTATGTTGCAGAATGTCCGGAGGTCGGCACTGTAAGCCAAGGATATACAATTGAGGAGGCAATTGCAAATCTGAAGGAAGCTACCGAGTTATACCTTGAAGAGTTTCCATTGCAAGAAGCGGTAAAGCCACTCATGACTACGTTCGAGGCAAGTGTCGATGCCTAAATTAAAGCGACTCTCTGGGGAAGAAGTAATCCGAAGGTTAGAGAAGCTGGGGTTTAAACAGATTCGTCAACATGGCAGTCATGTTGTGTTGAAGAAGCAAACTTCTGCAGGAGAGATTGGCTGTGTTGTCCCCTTGCATAGAGAATTAGCAGTTGGCACTTTACAGGGCATTTTGAAACAGGCAAAATTAAGCGTTAAGGAATTTATGGAGAACTTATAACAAAGTTTTATCTCAGACAATTCAACATGCAAGGTAACATAAAGTAAAAGAGATAACTGATGCAGCGTAGAATTTTGGTTGATCAAGATGAGGATGGGATGTTTGTTGCAGAGTGTCCCTCTTTACCTGGATGTATTTCTCAAGGAAGAACGCGGAAGGAAGCTGTGGAGAATATTCAGGATGCCATGAAGGGATATCTGGAGAGTTTGAAAAAGCATAATGCCCTTGTCCCCTGGACAAAGAGGATATCCTAGCTATGCAGCCTGACCGACCTGACTCTCACGTAATCGATCTGCTCGTACAGCGTATTGTAGATATTGTGCATCCGCTCAGGATAATCCTTTTTGGTTCAGCCGCTCGTGGCGAGATGCATCCTGATAGTGACATTGATGTTCTGGTAGTGATGCCGGAAGGCGTCCATCGCCGCAGGACTGCCCAACTCCTCTATCGGCAGATAAGGGGTTTGAAGGTCCCTTTCGATATTTTGGTAGCCACACCTGGTGATCTGGAACGCCATAAAGAGAACATTGGCTTGATTTATCGGGTTATTTTGCAGGAAGGGAAGGAAATATATGCCGCCTGAAGGCTGGTTTTCAGGTAGTCCCACAGATTGGCTACGTTATGCCCATAGTGATTTAGAGCTTGCTCGTGTGGGCCGATCGCCTAATGTTTTGCTTGAGGAGCTTTGCTTCCATGCGCATCAGGCGGCAGAGAAGGCGATTAAAGCGGTACTGGTGGCTAAAGGTATCTCTTTCACTAAGACTCATAATATCAGAATATTGCTTGATCTTTTGCCGCGAGATCTTATCTTGCCGCCAGAGGGTGAAGATGCAGTGAGCCTCACAGACTATGCTGTCACGTGCCGTTATCCGGCTGATGTTGAGCCTGTTGACGAGCAGGAGTATCAGGAGGCAATGCGGCTGGCAGCAGCCGTTGTCCAGTGGGCGGAAAAAGTTATCCAAAATCGATCTGAGTCTTTCCACTAGGAGGTAAAAGCCCCCAGCTTGAGTTATGAGGAATTTACAAAAAAAAGGAGGAAAAAGTATGCTGGTCATAGGAGAAAGAATTAACGTAAGGACAAAACTTTTTGCCGAGGCTTTTAAGGAGAAAAACTTTGAGCCGATCAAGGACATGGCAATCTTGCAGGTCAAGGCAGGCGCTAATATGCTGGACGTCAATATTGGTCCGGCCAGAAAGACCGGGGTTGAGTTGATGCCCTGGCTTGTAGAAAACATCCAGAAGGTGGTGGATGTTCCCCTGGCACTGGATACGAGCAATGTTGAGGCTATTGAGGAAGGGCTCAAGGTCCACAAGGGAAAGGCGCTGATTAATTCTACATCCGCAGACCCGGAGCGGCTGGCGCTTCTGATGCCCCTGGCAGCCAAGTATAATGCCATGATCATCGGCCTGACCCTGGCTACAGGCGGTTTGCCCCGTGATGCCAATGAGCGGTGCGCTCTGGCTGCCGAAATTATGGCTTCGGCTGCGGAGCATGGCGTACCTATGGAAGACATCTATCTTGACCCGATCATGGTCCCGATTAATGGCCAGCAGGAGCAGGTAAAAGAGATCCTTGAGGCCATCAAGCTGTTCAGGGAAATGAATGATCCTCCGATGAATAGTGTGATTGGATTGAGCAATATTTCCAACAGCGCTCCTGAAGAAATGCGCAGCCTGATCAACCATACGTTCTTGACCATGGCCATTACCGCCGGGTTAACCGGCGCTATCGTTGATACTCTGGACACTGGGATCATCAATGCAGTGAAGACAACTTCCGTAATTTTAAACCAAAGTCTCTATTGTCATTCATATCTGGAAACCTGCTAAAAGAATAGGAGCCAGAATTCAGAAGTCAGAATAAAAGAACGGGAGTCAAAATTCGTTTTTCTCCTGACTCCTGACTTCTGAATACTGTTTTTAAAAGGAGAAAATCATGGCCTTTACTGTGCCAAAAGAAGTATACAATGGAAAAATTAACGAGGTAGAAGTTGGGCGAGACCAACGTAAACTGATTTTAGGGGGCGAGGAGGTTCTTCCCTTTCTTTCTTTTGAGGGCAAGGCTGTTTCGAATATACCCCTGGCCCTGGAGGTTCACGATGTGGACCCAGGTGATTGGGCTCCGTCACTGACCGAAATTTATGGATCTGTCATGGGGAATACGGTGGAATGGGCCAAGCTTTGCCAGGACGAGTTCAAGGCAGACATGATTTGCCTTCGCCTGTCCGGCACACATCCGGATAATGCCAACCGGTCCCCGGAAGAAGCTGGCAAGGTAGTGGAAGCGGTCCTCTCTGCCATCAAGGTTCCTCTGATGATTTTGGGGAGCAATCATGCGGAAAAGGATGCTGCGGTAATGAAGCATGTTGCTGAGGTGGCGGCCAATACCGGCTCGATTATCGGCAAGGCCCAGGAAAAGAATTACAAAACCTTTGCTGCCGTAGCCACGGCCTATGGTCACAAATTGGTTGCCCTGTCCGACCTTGACATCAATCTTTCCAAGCAACTGAATATCTTGCTGACCCAGAGCGGTTTCGATGGGAAGAATATCATTATCGATGCCATGTCCAGCACCTTGGGTTACGGATTGGAGTACACCTACTCTGTAATGGAGAGGATTCGGCTGTCTGCTCTGCAACAAAATGATGGCATGATGCAGATGCCCATGATCTGTGATGTCGGTGAAGTAACCTGGAAGATAAAGGAGACGAAGGCAACACAAGAAGAGCAGCCTGCCTGGGGAGCAGTCAAACCCAGAGGAATCCTGTGGGAAATCCTCACTGCTTTGAGCTTCCTGATGGCTGGTGGAAATATGGTTGTTTTTCGTCACCCCAAGGCGTTGGAGACGATTCGCAAGACTGTGGCGGAATTAATTGAATAGGTAGATAGGCTATAGGTATTTAGGCTGTAGGAGAAGCTAGGTAGATAGGCTGTAGGTATTTAGCCTAAAAACCTAAATGCCTACAACCTAAACAACCTAAATAGAAAGGAGACTAGATAATGGGTCTGACTGGTATTCAGATTTTTAAATACCTCCCCAAAACCAATTGCGGGGATTGCAAATTCCCAACATGCTTAGCTTTTGCCATGAGACTGGCTGCGGCCCAGGTTCGCCTGGATGCCTGCCCCCACGTCTCGGAAGAAGCGAAAAAAATTCTGACTGAGGTATCCGCCCCTCCTATCCGGCTGGTCAAATTAGGAGCAGGGGATCGGGTAATTGAAATAGGTGATGAGACAGTTTTGTTTCGTCATGAGAAGAAATTCAACCATCCTTCCTGCCTGGCCCTGGCTATTGCGGATAACCTCTCCGACAGTGAGATTGAGCAAAAAGCGCAGGAAGTCAATAATTCAACCATAGAGCGCGTTGGGCAAAAGCTAAAGGTGGATTTGATCTGCATTCAGGACAAATCGGGCGATGCTGGCCGATTTGCTCAGGTAGCTAAAAAGATTGCTCAAGTATCATCGGCAGGATTGATTCTGCAATCACTAAAGCCTGAAATCATGAAGGCAGGTCTTAGCGAGACAGCAGCTAAAAGGCCGCTTATCTACGCAGCCACGCAAGAGAATCAGAGCCAGATGACAGCACTTGCCAAGGAATACAAAACATTTCTGGCCGTTTATAGTGATCAGGGTCTTGAGGCTTTGTCAGCACTGGCCGACACGATAGTTGCAGCAGGGGTCGAAGACCTGGTCCTTGATTCAGGAGCCAGAGGTGCGGGCAGGATGCTTTCCGACCTCACCCAGATCCGGCGAGCTGCGATCAAGAAAAAGTTCAAATCCCTTGGTTATCCAACCATTGTTTTTCCAGGCGAGGGAGCGGACGACTCACTGATGGAGGCAACCCGTGCAGGTATTGGCATCACCAAGTATGCTTCCCTGATCGTCTTGAACAACATCAATAAAGAAGTGCTTCTGCCCCTCTATACGGTGCGGCAGAATATTTTTACTGATCCTCAGCAGCCAATGCAGGTTACGGAAAACCTTTACAAAGTGGGTGAGCCGTCTGACGATGCGCCTTTGCTTATTACTACCAATTTCTCCTTGACGTACTTTATTGTTTTGGGAGAGATCGAGAACAGCAAGGTACCTTCGTGGCTTTTGGTTGCAGATTCCGAAGGGCTGTCAGTGCTCACTGCCTGGGCTGCTGATAAATTCAATGCTCCCAAAATCGCCAAGCTGTTTAAAAAGCAGAACATTGAGGAAAAAATCAAACACCGCAAGCTGATTATTCCCGGATACGTGTCTGTCCTATCAGGAGAGATCGAGGAAGAGTTGCCCGGCTGGAAAGTGCTGGTTGGTCCCCGTGAGGCAGCGAATATTCCCAAATATCTTCGGGAATTAGCCTGATTAATGAGGGAAGTGAGAAGAGAGCCTGGCAGGGTTAAAAAAAACCTGCCATAGTTCAAAGGGAGAAGAGTGAAAAATTTTACCCTTCACCCTTCACTCTTCACACTTTTATGATGCGGAGTGAAAGGCAGCATTCGTGAAAAGCAGGAGCGGCCATAACATTAGGTTAATATCCCCGGCAGTATTTCACCAGACAAGTCTTAGGCAGGAACTATGACTACTCCAGACCTTTTTTCAGCGGCATAAGGAGAGGATAATGGATCAAAAAGAATTTTCATCGTGTAAAGCATGTAACGAGATTTTTGAAGTGGTAGAGCAGAGCAAAGATCTTACCGCCTTCCATCGCGCGGAAGATATGAAGCCCTGCCCCTTTGGAAGCCAAGGGCTGTGTTGCAAGAATTGTGCTATGGGACCTTGCAGGTTGAGCACCAAAGAGGGTGGAACCAAAAAGGGAGTTTGCGGTGCTACAGCAGCCACCATTGCCGCTCGTAATTTTGTTCGGATGATTGCCGCTGGCGCTGCCGCGCACTCCGATCATGGCCGGGATATTGTCAAAACCTTCTCAATGGTGGCTAATGGAAAAGCTGAAGGGTCAGGGTATGGAATTAAAGATACCAAGAAGCTGATAACTGTAGCCCAGGATTTTGGTATTGAGACTGAAGGGAAGAGCACCATGGAGATTGCCAGGGAACTGGCACCAAAGCTTTCGGCACAATTTGGCCAGCAGGAAGGCGAATTGCAGTTTATCCAGCGGGCACCTGAGAAACGGCAGGCCTTATGGCGGGAGCAGGGCTTGGTTCCCCGCGGCGTTGACCGTGAGATCGTGGAAATTATGCACCGTACCCATATGGGGGTGGACCAGGATGCGGAGAATCTCCTGCGGCATGGCACCAGGGCTGCTTTGGCAGATGGCTGGGGTGGCTCGATGTTGGCCACCGAAGTGCAGGATATCATGTTCGGCACTCCTATCCCCTTGCGATGCAAGGTAAACCTGGGAGTATTGAAAAAAGACAAGGTCAATATTATTGTTCATGGCCATGACCCCCTGCTTTCGGAAATGCTGGTCGTGGCAGCTCAGGACCCTGAAATGATTGCCAAGGCCAGGGTCAAGGGAGCATCGGGAATAAATCTGGCCGGTATTTGCTGTACTGCCAATGAAATTTTAATGCGCCACGGCATTCCGGTAGCAGGGAATTTCCTACAGCAGGAGATGGCGATTTTAACCGGTGTCGTTGATGCCATGATCGTTGACGTACAGTGCGTTATGCAATCTCTGGCCGACCTTACTCAGTGTTACCATACCGAGCTGATTACCACCTCTGAGAAGGCCAAGATACCCGGCGCTACCCACCTGCAGTTTGAAGAGCATGATGCCTTGAATATAGCCAAAGAGATCATTGGACGGGGAATTGAAAACTTTGTAAAGCGAAATCCTGCCAAGATCATCATTCCCAAAGATGAAGTGGACATGATAGCGGGTTTTACCCATGAAACCATTAATTATATGCTGGGGGGATCGTTCAGGGCTTCCTACCGGCCGTTGAACGATAATATCATGAATGGCCGGATACTGGGTGTGGCTGGCGTAGTCGGATGCAGTAACCCGAGAGTGAAGCACGATTACGTAACGAATACCCTGGTGAAGGAATTGATTAAGAATAATGTATTGGTAGTCCAGACCGGATGCGCGGCCATTGCCTGTGCCAAAGAGGGTCTTTTGACCCCCGAAGCGGCCAAATTGGCTGGCCCCGGATTGGCTGAAGTGTGTGAGACCGTGGGTATGCCGCCTGTGCTTCACTGCGGATCGTGCGTGGACAACAGCCGTCTGTTGATGGCAGCCGCGGCCATGGTCAAAGAAGGCGGCCTTGGAGATGATATCAGTGATCTTCCCCTGGCCGGATGTGCGCCTGAATGGATGAGTGAAAAGGCGATTGCCATCGGACAATATTTTGTAGGTTCCGGAGTTTTTACTGTCTTTGGTGCTACCTTCCCCATTATGGGAAGTGAAGAAGTCAAAGACCTTCTGTTCCAGAAATTTGAAAAGATCACCAAAGGGAAATGGACCTTCGAGCCTGACCCGATCAAGATGGCTTACTTGATGATCGATCACATCATAGCCAAGCGAAAAGCCCTTGGAATTGAGAAAACGCAAGAGCGCGTCTTGTATGATATGGCCATGAGAAGGGCACTGGAGATCTAACAAAAAAACAGGTTGATAGACGGTAGGTATTTAGGCTGTAGGAAAAGACACAGCCTGCAGCCTAATAGCCTAATAGCCTACAACCTGCATTTTGCATTTTGAAAGGGGTAACCGATGTCAAAAATAATCGCTTCCGCTGCCATTCGTGGAGCACATAAAATTGTAGGACAAGCTGAAAATTCTCTCACCGAAGCCCTGGCGCAGTATGGCCCGGAGCAGGTGATTGAGTTTCCCAATACCGGCTACTACCTGCCGGTTATCTATGGTATGACGGGCATGAAAGCCCAGAAACTGAGTGATCTTAATCCCATTTTGAACCGTGCTAAATCTTTGCTGCCTCCCCATCCTACGGAAAATTTCTGGGTTCCCTATCTGGGGCATACTCTGGATGCGGGAATGGCCACTCTTTTTGCTGATGAGATCATCGAGATTATCAAATATCTGAAGGACCCTGTGCCTTACTCCGTAACCGAGAACTGCCCGGAGGATGGAGCACCTTGGCTTGGTGCTGCTGATGACGTGATCATGCGAAAGCGTGGCATCGAATTCGTGGACGGGACCGCGCCAGGATTTGCCGCCTGCGTAGGTGCCTGCCCGACCAACGAAATCGCAGTTAAGATTGCCCGTGAGCTGCAGGAAAAAAATTTGTATGTTTTTATGACTGCTGACAGCAAGGGCAAGACTATGGCCGAGCAGTTGAAAGAAGAGGGTGTCCAGATGGGTTGGGAAACCCGGCTGGTTCCCTTTGGCAAGGATATAACCTCGACCGTTTTTGCCTTGGGTTTTGCCACCAGGGCGGCCATGTCATTCGGCGGGGTAAAGCCGGGCGACTACAGTAAGATACTGAAGTATAATAAGAATAGAATTTTTGCTTTTGTTCTGGCCCTGGGTGAGGTCGATGACGAGAAATATGCCCAGGCAGCCGGGGCCATTAACTATGGATTTCCGGTTATTGCCGATACGGACATTCCTCAGATTCTGCCTACCGGCGTCTGCACCTATGAGCACGTGGTTTCAAATATTCCCCATGATAAGATGGTGGGCAAGGCCGTTGAGGTGCGGGGCTTGAAAGTGGCGATTCACAAGGTTCCTGTGCCTGTCTCTTACGGCCCTGCCTTTGAAGGTGAAAGGGTGCGCAAAGAGGATACCTACGTTGAAATGGGCGGCAACAAGACGCCTGCCTTTGAATTTGCTACTATGAAGGAAATGAACGAAATCGAGGATGGTCAAATCTCGGTTGTAGGACCGGAAATTGATGATATTGCTGAAGGCTCTCAGTTACCGCTGGCTATTGTCTGCGAGGTGGCTGGCCGTGAATTCCAATCCGATTTTGAATCTATTGTCGAGCGCCAGATCCACCGCTACCTGAATGAGGCCCAAGGGGTATTTCACATGGGCCAGCGCGATATCAGTTGGGTCCGTATCAGTAAGGAAGCCAAACAAAAGGGCTTCAAACTGCACCACCTTGGGGACATTCTCCATGCCAAGCTGCATGCAGATTATTCTGCCATCCTGGACAAGATCAAGGTAACCATTTACACCAAAGAGGATGATGTGCTGGCGCAAAGAGAGATAGCCCGCAAGGCGTATCATTTCCGTGATGAGAGAATTGGCTCTTTGACTGACGAAAGCGTCGATACCTACTACTCCTGCACCCTGTGCCAGTCCTTTGCTCCCAACCATATCTGCGTAATCACACCAGAGCGTAGCGGGTTGTGCGGGGCTTATAACTGGCTGGATGGTAAAGCCGCCTTCCAGATTGACCCCACAGGGCCTAATCAGCCAATTGCCAAGGGAGATGTAACGGATGCTGCCAAGGGGCAGTGGTCTGGAGTGAATGATTTTATTTTCAAGGGTTCCCGCCAGTCTATTGAACGGTTTAATGCCTACAGCATCATGGAAGATCCCATGACCTCCTGCGGCTGCTTTGAATGCATCTCCGGAGTTTTGCCGATGTCCAATGCCATGATGACTGTCAATCGTGAGTTTGCAGGCATGACCCCGTCAGGGATGAAATTCTCTACTCTGGCCGGTACGGTAGGCGGCGGGTTGCAGACACCGGGCTTTACCGGGCACAGCAAGCACTACATCGGCAGCAAAAAGTTCATCTCTGCTGAAGGGAGCCTTTTGCGTGTGGCCTGGATGCCCAAGGTCCTGAAAGAGGAGCTTCGGTCCATGATCGAAAAACGCGGAAAGGAGCTGGGTGTAGAGAACCTGTACGATATGATTGCTGACGAAGAGGTAGCCACCACGGAAGAGGAAGTGATGGAGTTTATGGCCAAGGTGAATCACCCGGCCTTGAATTTGCCGCCACTGTTCTAAGGCGGGAAGAAGGAAGTATAGAAGGTGAAGTAGAAGGGAAGGTAGAAGGGGAGATAGATTTGAAATCTATCGCCCCTTTTTTTTCTTTGGTTTCGTTAAGTTTTTTTGTTTACGCTAGGAAATCTTGATCGGAAATTTGGTAGTGCTACACAAGTAATGCTGCAATTAATCTAATATAATCAATATGTTGTGGTCCAGGGCGTATCGAAGTCAAACTTCATGTAATTGACAAATAAATCTTAACAACTATAATTTTTACATATAAATTATAATAAATTTGATTTTTTGGCTCTACATTAACAATTTCTCTATGATTACTTGCAGAGTGACTTGCCTGGATTAATACCATTAACGTATTGATATTATATGCTTTACAAGTAGCATTACTTGTGTAGCACTACCGAAAATTTTACCAGGTTTTGGGAAAAAAGGAGGATGCCGAGAGGAGGGCTTTAGAAGTGCGTATTCCGGTGTAATTCGACCACCGATTCCAGAGTTAGTAGACCACTAATTCCGGTCTGATCCGACCATCAATTCCGGCGATTGTCGACCACCCATTCCGATTTAATCCGACCACTTATTCCGGAGCTTAGCGACCAGATTTTTAAATGAGCAAAAGAGGCTATCTCATTTTCAGAATAGAAGTCTAAAAGCATTTGCCTTTTTTAGTGGACAGGCAGTTAAAGGTCTCTACAATCTCCTTTGGAATGAAGCGATTAACCATTTTCCAAAAGGAGGATAAGAGTAGAGAGAATGGCTAAGAGGAGACAGAAGAGGTTATCTATGCGAAAGGTTCGGGAAATTATGCGACTTGGGTTGAATTGTCAGATGGGGTGTTGGGAGATTGCCCGAAGCTGCTCTGTTTCGCATTCAACAGTGAGCGAATATCTCAAGCGGGTTAAGGGGAGTGAGTTAACCTATGGTGAGATTGAAAAGATGACTGATGAGGAACTGGAGCGATTGATCAAAGGTGGTACGGCAGCCAATACTCATGATAAGGCTCATGATAATGCTAATATTCATGATAAGGCTCGTGATAATGCCAGTGCTCATGATAAGGCCCATGATAAGAGCCGGTTTCAGCCGGACTGGGGTGTTATCCATCAGGAGTTAAAGAGAAGAGGAGTGACCCTCCAACTTCTGTGGCAGGAGTATAAGCAGATTCATCCTGGGGGGTATCAATCTACCCAATTTTGTGAGCTTTATAATCGCTGGAAAAAGAGGCTGAAGGTAAGTCTTCGGCAGAGTTATAAAGCTGGAGAGAAGCTGTTTGTGGACTATGCGGGTCAAACCGTTTCGGTGGTAGATGGCAACAATGGAGAGGTAAGAGAGGCACAAGTTTTTGTGGCTGTTCTTGGAGCGAGTAACTACACCTATACGGAGGCTACCTGGGATCAAAGCCTGCCCAGTTGGATAGGCTCTCATGTGCGGGCCTTTGAATACTTTGGCGGAGTGGCTCGCATTGTGATTCCCGATAATCTCAGGAGCGGTGTTTCACGGGCCTGTCGTTATGAGCCTGATA
>Ga0307378_10003659_pt1 | contig 22346 bp, 17 predicted proteins | sample UN1MG_FD_202238 | JGI IMG/M metagenome (GOLD analysis project Ga0307378, IMG submission 202238) | Soil microbial communities from Risofladan, Vaasa, Finland - UN-1 | ecosystem: Environmental > Terrestrial > Soil > Coastal area > Acid sulfate soil | place: Finland: Risofladan, Vaasa | collected...
TTATCTTTACATTTAGTATCGCTTCTTCAAAATCCTCGCGGTCAAGATAACTGGTGATATCAACCGAAGTTGCTATTTTTGCGATATCCCCCGCAGCATTAGATATCTTCTCAGCCGCAGAGGCGATCTGTAATATCCCTGCGAATTCAAGTGCATCATCTAAGTTCCGTACCCCTAACATGATCGCTATTCTCAGTTTATACAGAAGGGAATGCATCGTTTGCTCTAATCTAAACACCTCGTTCGCTATCTCCGGGTTGCTATACAGAACTGCTGAATACGCAAGGTCCAACATCGAACTTGATAGGTCCTTCATCTCCACAAGCACATCTTTTGCATTAAAAGTCCTTATCTCATCCTTCAGCTCTTCTTTCATCTTCAGTTTTCTCTTTCTCTTCCACATACCACCTCTAAGAGATGGTTATATCAGCACCTAAATTGAGCATATCCTCAAAGAAAGAAGGATAAGAGATATTAGCACATCCCGCTTCCTCTACGACTGTTTCGCCTCTGGCTGACAGAGCAGCAATACACAGAGCCATTGTCAATCTATGGTCCTCGTGAGAATATACCTTTGCAGCTTTTAACCCATTCTTTTTCTCCCCTTCTATCAACAACCCGTCTTCCTTCTCCTCTATTCTCACACCCATCTTCGTCAACTCTTCTGTCAGAAACCGTAACCTATCCGTCTCTTTATATCTGAGATGTGCTACACCTGTTATTTCGGTGCTACCTTCGGCAACCGCTGCTAACACCGCGATTGTAGGCACTAAGTCTGGATTCTCACGCATATCTACCGTTATCCCTTTTAGACCTGTAGATTGGGCCCCTTTTACTTCTACAACGCCTTTTTCTTTGTCCCAGCTTATAGATGCACCCATCTCCCTCAGTAGTTCCACAATCCTGGAATCACCCTGCGCCGAAGGGAACAAGTTCTTTACTTTTAACTCGGAATCCGTGATTGCTGCCGCGGCTAAGAGATAGGAAGAGGAGGAAAAATCGCCGGGAACCGTAAACCTTCGTAAATCATAACTTCTCCCGCCTTCTAAGTGAATAGAATAATCATTAGAACTACTCAGACGAGAAAAAGAGACCTCAACACCTGCTTGCTCTAAGACCTCGGTTGTCATTCTCATATAAGGTACTGAACTAAGATTGTTCGCCAGAATATAAGAATCTTTCGCTGCGAGCGGGCATGCGATGAGTAATGCGGAGATGAACTGGGAACTGATAGATGCATCTATCGTTGTCTCTCCTCCTGTTAGTCTGCCCTTCACCACTATTGGTGCTGTCCCATCTCCTCTTGTAGAGAACGCTTCTGAACCAAGCTCGTTTAAAGCTTTCAACAGCGGCAAATTCGGACGCTTTCTCAACGAAGCATCCCCGGTGATAACCGCAGCGCCTTCGCATAACGCAGACACCGCGGTGAAGAATCGTAAGGTAGTGCCAGAGTTCTCTGCATTTATCACATCCTCAGGTGTATCAGGGCTTCCTTCAGTGCCTTCTATCACTATTTTCGTTGCTTGCCCCTCCCGCTCTACCGCTACCTCGACTGTTGCCCCTAAGCATTTCGCAGCGTTAATTGTCGCTTCTGTATCTCCTGATAGCAGGGGATAGAAAATCTCGCTTTCCTTCGCCAGCGAGGCTATGGTAATGGCTCGATGCGTATAGCTTTTAGAGGGTGGCGCAATTATCTCGCCTTCTATCCTTGACCTTTGCACTGCTGCGTTCATAGCACAAAAAAGATAACGATTAGATTTTTGGTTACATTCATTCTAAAGATTTCCTGTACATCCTCGATTGAAAACCGTGATACACAGAAAACCCTTCTACAATCCGTGTCTCTTGCTTTGCATCAAATGATACATCAGTCGAATATAATGCGTTTGGGGATTCTCGTCCCACTACACGTGCAACACCCTTTTTCAGTTTCATAAAGACCGTGCCGTTCACCCGTTCCTGCGTCTTTTCCACAAAGGCGTTAAGATCGTCATAAAGTGGATCCATAACCAAACCCTGGTATACCAGCTCACTCCAGGTCTGATCAACAACTTCTTTGAACCGCAACTCGTTTCGCGTTAGAACCAGTCGTTCAAGATCAAGATGCGCTTTTAATAGGATAGTAGCTGCTGGATGCTCGTAATTCTCCCGAGCCTTGAAGCCAAGAACCCGATCTTCGATTAGATCAGTTCTGCCAACGCCGTGCTTGCCGCCCACCTCGTTCAATCTCTTGATGAGCGAAACGCCGTCCACTCTCACATCGTCCACCGAAACAGGAATGCCACGCTCAAACTCTATTTTTACTATATCCGCATTTTCAGGCGCGTTATCCTGAGAAACAGTCCATTGGAATATCTCTTCAGGCGGAAAGAATGCAGGATCTTCTAACTCACTACCTTCTATGCTCCTGCTCCAGATATTTTCATCTATGCTCCATCGCTTCTCTGATTCAAAAGAGATGCCGTGCTCCAATGCATATTTATTCTCCTCTTCTCGCGTCAAACTCATTTCTCGTACCGGTGCGACGACGTCTAAATTAGTAGCCCTGAAGACAGCATCAAATCTGAGCTGGTCGTTACCCTTACCGGTACAGCCATGTGCTACTGCCTCTGCGTTTTCTTCCTTCGCAACTTCTACCACTTTCTTTGCTATCAGCGGTCTCGCGATCGCGGTCCCAAGCACATATCCCTCGTAGCTGCCATTCGCCTTTATCAGTGGAAAGATGTAATCTCGCACGAACTCGTCCTGAGCTTTAATGAGCTTAAATAAATCACTGAACTTCTCACCCCGTTTCACAGCCTCGTTTATATCAGCCTCCGGCTGGCCTACGTCCACCATTACGGCGATCACTTCGTCATAGCCATAATGCTCTCTCAGCAAAGGAATGCAAACCGAAGTGTCCAATCCCCCAGAATAAGCAAGCACTACTTTTTTCATTTAGCTCTCTTGTATTTCGCTTCTTTCATATCCACTGCAAAGAATTCCCCTGCTATATGACACAAAGGTTTCGCTTTTTCCACATCGAGCACTCCTGCTTCCTTCCAGAACTCGTCCTTCACTTCCGCTTTCACTACTCTTCCCGTTATCCAAATATGATCCCCCAATTCAACAGATTTTTCGAGTTTGCACTCTATCCATGCTAACGCCTCTTTTATCCTCGGGGGCTTTACTTCCTTTGATTCTTCTTCCGTTAACCCGGCATGCGCTATCTCGCTATCTTCATATGGATAATCCGTTTCAAGAACATGCATGAGTTCTGCAAGGTCTTTTCCAACTATGTTCACCACGAACTCGCCATTCGCCTGGATGTTCCGCCATGTGTCGTGCGCAGGATTGCACGAGAACCCGTATAAAGGTGGCTCGAAGCTTATCGGAGAATTGAAACTGAACGGCGCTGCATTCGATATTCCCCTTTCCGATATTGTTGTAACTACCACTGCTGTCCGAACAAGAAATTTTGGGAATGCTTTTGTTTCAAGTTCCATCTTTAACCCCTTTCCGTTATTTAAACCTTAAATTTTCGCGAGATATTATAAATTTTCCGTTATCTCGCTTCCAAGTATAGCATATCTAATTAATAACTATCCACAAATTACGCAGTCACTAACTCCTCGCCCTTGTCTATAACAATCTTGCACGGTGTAGGCAGTTTATAACTTGCCCTCTTCAACGCTTCCTTTGCGTATTCGACATTATCCTCCTCTACCGTGACGGTGAGCATCTTCTGCCCTCTCTTCACCCTCGCTGCCGTTCCGATCGCTCGCCCAAACGCATGTCTCATGCCGCTCGATACACGGTCTGCTCCTGCTCCGGTCGCTAATTTGTTCTCCCGCAGCACGTGGTGCGGATACAGCCGAATCTTCAAGTGAAAATTATTTCGCCCCACACCATTCACCAGATACCTATTCGCGAATATCCGTGCGGCTTCCAGCGCATTGTGCCGTACCTGACACGCCTCCTTTGCAACTAAGGATAAAGAGACCGGAAACTCCGCGCTGAGATTACCCATATCGAAGATCGTTATTTTGCTTCCCGGGACTCCCCCCATGTATTTCTTGCGCACATACGCATGTCCTGATACCCTCGTGTACATACGAGCTGGCTTTCTACCCATAGTTTCTTATTATTCGATCTCCCTGTTTAAAAACCTTTCTTCAAGATTAGAGAGGGATACCCTAAGTATGGAACTCGTGCTTTCGCCACTGCTACCACCCATTCTGGCTTCACCGGCTCAACGCCAAGCATTGGCTGGTCATAACCCGAATTATTATCTCCCTTGGTTATGTATCCTGCATGTGGAGCAGGCTTCCCATCAGGCATCTCCTCTCCCGCCTCCACCCAATACCTTGCCCTGTGTATTATTGGCGTTGCAGAAGAATACCCATTCGGGCGGTAGATAATTACATCACCATAATCCTCGAATGTGGTATAATTAAGTATTTTGCCTTCTTCGTATGGTGTGATGTTTGTGCGGTGCGGTGCTTGTACGAAGATCAAATCACCCACCTGCATATTTGGTTCCATGCTCCCGGACTCAACAGCAAATCCAATATGCCACGACCCCGTGGCTGCGTATGCTACTGAAACTATGAGAACAACAATTACTAACGCCTCTGCCAGACTTTTACCCAGTTCTATCAATGCTTTTTTCATCCCTGCGCTTGCCTCCTGTCCTACCGACAATTAAAGTTATATCTCCAAAGCTCCCTATCTTTTTTAAAAAGAAGACCTTTTTCTTTGGTAAAGCTTTCTTTTCACAAAAGAAAGGGTTGTTAACATTTCAATTCAATTTAAATTAAGAAAGATGAACACTGCTACCGGATTTGTATATCACGAGGATTACTTGAGACACAACACAGGGTATCACCCAGAAAGTGCAGACCGGTTGATAAGCATAATAGGGAAGTTGGAAGAGAGAGGTCTTACGAAGAAGATGGAACGGGTTCTTCCGGTGAGAGCATCACAAGCACAAATAGAATACGTGCATACGGACGCCTATGTGAAGAAAGTTGACGCAATATGTGATAGAGGTGGTGGCATGCTCGACTCCGATACGCCGTTATGCAGTGATACGTGCGATATCGCATTACTCGCAGCAGGCGGAGTAATAAAGGCGGTTGATGAAGTAATGGATGAATCGAATGCCCTGAAGCACATTTTTGCGTTGGTAAGACCGCCCGGGCATCACGCTACTCCGAATAGAGGTATGGGCTTCTGCATATTTAACAATGTAGCGATTGCCGCTGAACAATTAAAGAGAAACTATGGTGCTAAACGCATTTTGATCGCTGACTGGGATGTACATCATGGCAATGGTACGCAGGATGCTTTCTTCGAGGACCCGTCCGTTTTGTATTTCTCCACGCATCAATATCCCCACTATCCCGGCACAGGCTGGATAAATGAAGTAGGTAACGGAGAAGGGAGGGGGTTCACCGTTAACGTCCCACTTCCAATTGGTACTGATGACTCTGGCTATTTATATGCGCTCAACAATATTTTGGTGCCGATAGCAACGGAGTTCCGGCCAGAATTTGTGCTCGTATCCGCTGGATTTGATGCACATACCGCTGACCCTTTAGCGTCAATGCACGTAACATCTTTGGGGTTTGGATTATTCACAGACGTGATAATGACTATAGCAAAGAAGAGTTGCGGAGGACGAGTTGTACTGACTTTAGAAGGGGGATATAACCTGGACGCTATCGCTGAATCCACTCTATCTGTTTTCAATTCACTTTTAGCTAACACGGTAGAGCTACCGGAAGGTGCCGTGGGTACGAGTGGGCCGGTGACGAAAAGAATAGAAGAGATAAAGGAAGTGCAAAGAGAATATTGGAATATATGAACATGCTCAATAGATTGTGGATTTTATACCACAAGATATTGAGCAAATACGTTCACATAAATAATCTGTTGAGTCTACGAAAGTTTTATATTGCATGAGGAAATAAAGATAGTAGAGGAACGAAAGGGTGGGGCCTAAAACTAAGACGCTTGTTATTTGCGTAGATCGCGATAATGACGTAGGTGAGAAAGCAGGCTTGGAGACACCTATTATTGGTAAAGAGGCGCTTTTATCCGCGGCAACAAAGTTGGCTCTCGCTGATCCAGAGGAATCTGATATAAATGCGATTTTTGAAGCAATCAGGATATATGATCTGTTGAGTTCGAGTGAAGAAGACGCTGAGGCGGAAGTCGTTTTGATCACAGGCGATATGAATGTCGGTGTGGAATCGGATAGAAAAATAGGGCACGAACTTGATGTTGTTCTGTCTAAATCCAGAGCGGAATCCGCAATTCTCGTGAGTGATGGTGCAGAGGACGAATGGATTATCCCGCTTATCCAGTCACGGGTGAAGATAGATTCCGTCCGGAGAGTGGTAGTAAAGCAGAGTGAGCCTTTAGAAAGCACTTTTTATGTAATAAAGAGATTGTTAGAGGACCCCAAGTTTTCTCGCACGTTCTTGCCACCCATAGGCATTATTTTGTTCCTGTTAGCCGTTTCTTTACTGCTTGGGCTCTCAAGTAAAGCGATGGGACTGATCTTGGGAGTTATAGGAATTTACACACTGCTAAAGGGATTGGGACGTGAGAATCTTGTTATAGAATTCGCTGAGAGCGTGAAGCAGTCATTGTACGGCGGTAAGATATCGTTTGTCACTTATATCGTTGCAATTGTGCTACTCTTAGCAGGCACTTCTCAAGGTATCATGGGCTATACCCAGGTGGAACCAGAAATAAGTGGGAATATATTATTTGGTTTGGTGTACTACATCAAGTTCAGCATATGGTGGTACATCGGGGCAGTACTCGCGCCACTCATTGGAAAGATGATGAATATGCTCATAGAAAGGGAAAAGATAGTGAAGCATTGGGCAATATTATTCTCTATAATTGCCTCAGGGCTGATTCTGTGGGGGGGGAGCGAATGTATAATCTGGTTAAGCAACGGTAATTATCCCATGGGGTATCTAACCCTTTTCTTATCCATTCTCGGTGCAGTTATTCTATCAGTTATAGGTGTGAAGATCTCGTGGTATATGCGAAGTACTCTAATAAAAGAGAAAAAAGAGGGGGATTCCAGGATAGAAACAGAGGAAAGCAGGGTAAGAGATTGAGGATTTTATATATGGTATGAAATTTCCGGTAATGGATGCGGGAGCGCTGGGTAGCGCATTTGGCGGTGAGCTTTTAGATGTTACAAAATGCAATATATTTATGTATTATTAAAATTAGAAAGTTATATATATTACGTTAAGCATTATTTATTACAGAATGTTAGAATGAATGAGGGGATGCGAGATGGATGCATATTTAGAAGCAAGGTCTTATGAACGTGAGGCGAGAGAGGAAGAGAAGGAGGGAAGCTACGAGGCGGCAATTTCCATTTGGAGACGATATGCAGAGTTAAAGGAGCGTAAAGGTAGCTACTTCTTGTGTATGTATGGCTATTTCAATGCTGCACGGATTTGCGATACGGTTCACCGATGGAAGGAGGCGGCAGAGCTTTTTGAAGCGGCGTCAACGTTTGCAGAGCGAATCGGAGAGCGATCGCTATGGGCGTTTTTTATGAATCTGACATGCCAGATGCATGAGAAAGCGGGAGACTATGACGCATGCAAGGACCGTTATGAGGCCATTGGCAACTTCTTTTATTCAATGGAGAACTTCTTTGGTGCTGCAGATGCATACGAACACGCTGCGGAAATTATGTCACTCGCAGGTAAGGATATCTCGGACTATGAAGTGCCGGTAGACGCATGGAGGAAGAACTACGAATATTGGAAAGAGCAGGGTGAGATGGATGACGCAGAGTGGAGTTTAAAGAGAATAACATCCTATCGAATGATTCAAAGCAAGGTTTAAAATTGGAACATCTATCTCAAGTAGGTCAAAATCAGGTGTAAAATCTATTTGACAACGCTACCATCTATCATCGTATCGAAATTCAGCTTCTTATCCCAACCCGCGCGCTCAAAGAGGTTCATGAAACAAACGCCGATGATCTTCGGTTTCTTCACTCCAGATAGCACCTCAATCATCTGAATAACCTCCTCAGGTTCACATCCAAACTTTGGCATCGCTAATCCACCAAGCACTACCACCGCATCAGGGTACTTGGGGTCGCCCATTTCATCTACAACGCTATAGCCTATATTCTTTATCCCCTTTATCTTCCTTGCCTCTTCCGCATTTGCGCTCGGTATATATAACATCTCAAAATTTCTGTCTCTCACCGCATAAGCGAGTAACTCGGCAAACGGCGTGCATACTTCTGCTGAACCCGTAAAGACCATCTTAGACCCTTCTTTTATGTCTAATATGCTGTTCCTAAATGTTCCCGTGAAGTCTACTATCTCATTTCTCTCTCTCATTTCCTCCCCGGCTATCGCACTTGTGTTCATATCCTCGATTATCTTGAAGAGGGCAAGAACAACAGGGGTTAATTTCCCACATTCGTTTATGAGCTCGCAGAAAGTGTTTTTCACTTTTGCATCCTCTATTTTATCCAAGTTCTCGGACAGCAGTGCAATCACGGGTTTTATGTTATCCACGAAAAAACGCTTCGAGAACTTACCAAAAGCATCAGTTAAAGATGTATTAACAGAATAACGGATGTCCCCACCCATGTTGATTTCATTAATCATATTCGCCATCTTCAATTTTTTCACGGTTATGGAGACCAATCCGCTGCTGTATCCCGTGCTTTCTTCTATCTCCTTCTGCGAGACGGGACAGGAATGGAGCAGTATGCAGCCCCAAATACGCCACACCGATTTTCCTAATTCCCATTGCCCCCCCATTTTCGATAACGAGTCCAACACCTCCTGCATTGCAGCTTCGCTCATTTTTTCACCCTTTCATAGTTATTCCTATATTTAATTTGAATACAGTGTTTAAATTTTATTTACACCCGCGTTTGGAATACAATTCACTTATCTCTTCGAGAAACCCAATCATGGAGGTTTTTTTGGTTGTTCAGATTCTCTTTACAATAAGGACAGAACTTCCAAGACGAGGAAGCCGAGGAATTACATTTCGGGCATTTTGTTACCCCTGTATCTGAGCCACAGTGAGGGCAGACATTCCAGTTTTGATCAATATCCCTACTACAGGAAGGGCATTTATAAACGCTGCCCTTATGATTCGTTATGCCTGCTCTTGCTAAATACTCTTTGATTCGTTCATCTATCTCCTCTTCCTGTGGTGGCTTCACGAGTACCGGTTTAATACTCAATGCAGGATATGCCTTCATATACGCCTCTTTTAGCCGGTTTGCCGTTGCTCTCATGTAAGCGCCATCATAAGGAAGCCTATGTCCAAGCATCTCTTCTACATAGTCTGAAGGCACACCTTGATCTCTAAGGATAGTGGAGAAAGAGGCACGTAAGGCATGTATTCCCGCAGTGTTTATTGTTCTCCCTTTTTCTTCTTCATTTATCAGCCCTGCCTTTAGTGCTACCGCCTGCATAGCCCTATTTATGCCACTTTCATAAGCTCGTACACGCTCCTTCCTACGACGGTTAGATTCTGATATGAAGAGAGGAGAATCGTTTTTTATGTCCTCTGGAGACAGATATCTTGAGCCCTTCCTTCTAAGCTTGATATAACAGTTTAATGTATCAATTGCGTCTTCTCCCAAGAAGGTATAGTATTCTACCCCCTCCTTTTCTCTTATGAGATGCAAGGTAAGTGGAACCTCACCTTTCTCTAAACCCTCAGCAACATCTCCATAGTTCAGCGTGATAAGTTCTTTCATCCCCAGCCCAGCCTGGAATGCGCACAGGATGACCGCTTTGTCACGTAATCGCTCACAAACATCTAACATCCGCTTTACATCTTGTGCCGATAGGAACTTTCTGAAGTTCTCTTTCAGTTTCCTTGGTGTTGGTAAGCGTAAATTACCTACGGGAATCTCATTCTCCTTATAGAACACCCTTACGTCATCAATGACCAGCCCCGCGGATCGTGGTGCCAGTCCTCTTTCTCCTTTTCTCTTCCCTCCTTTTTCGGGTATTACATAGTCGGTCCTGAGCCAGTCATAAAACGCTTTTAACTTCAGTTCTGTTTTCTTCACGCCTACCCTTTTCGCTTCTTCTATCAGTTCGCTGGGATTTAGCTCTCTCCAGTTGCAGTATAGCTTTATAAGCCGTGCGCGGTTTTCCCTGATTTTTTCGCCTCGCCCTATGAGAGTTACCTTTACCTCTTTGATCTCGCTAAAGGCTTTAGCGTCTCTCCAGAGCTCTGCTTTCGCTTCTACCCCTTCCGTTTCAATCGCTTTCGCATTCACTTTTCTTCATCACCCATATAATGACATGCCTGTATAAAAAGGATTGGGTGAACAATGCCGCGATGCAGCAGTGCCATGATGACATGAGGAGAACCATCATCCTCGGTATGGATGACGCACACGCGATTCTGGAGACGAGATTGGGCAAGGAAGTTACACCGGATACCATAAACAATTACATGGAAGTGATAAACCACGCCTTACCTGGTGCGGCAACCATCCAGGAGCACATGGTGGAGACCAAGCCAGCATTAGTCGCGGATTCGTACTCAAAGATATTTACCGGAGATGACGACCTTGCGGATGCAATTGACAGAAGGTTCCTGTTAGACATCAACAAGGAGTTCCCAGCAGGCTGGGAGAAGCCGGGCGAGCAGGCAGAGCAGTTGAAAGGAGCGATCGGCAAGAAGTTGTGGAGCATCATGAGAATGCCCACGGTAGTCGGCAGGCAGACAGATGGTGGAACGATGTACAGATGGGTAGGCATGCAGGTCGGGATGTCCTTCATCAACGCATACAAGATGTGTGCAGGTGAATCGGCAACCGGTGAGTTCGCATTCATGGCGAAGCATGCGTCCGTCGTACTGATGTCAAACTACATGCCTGTAAGGAGAGCGAGAGCGCACAACGAGCCAGGCGGAATGCCACTGGGTGTCTGTGACGACATGACGAGATCACCCGCACTGTTCCCGAATGACCCGATAAGGGCGGAGTTAGAGGCTATTGCAGCCGCCGCTCTGATTTACGACCAGTTGTGGTTCGGAACGTACATGTCGGGTGGTGTAGGATTCACGCAATACGCGTCGGCAACCTACACGGACAACATCCTGGAGGACTTCTGTTACAAGGGTGACGAGATTGCAATAGACATGTTCGGTGAGCGATGCTCGGCAGAGCCAACCATGGATAACATAGAGAAGCTGGTACGTGCCGAGAACGACTACACCCTGACGCAGTACGATGCATATCCAACGACTGCGGAGTCACACTTCGGCGGGTCCGTTAGGGCTGCCTGTACCTCTGCAGGATGTTCAACTGCGGTCGTGAGTGCGACCGGATGCGCGCAGTGTGGTCTGAACGCCTGGGGACTTGCTCAGTTGCTGCACTACGGGACTATCGGCAGGTTAGGGTTCTACGGCTACGACCTGCAGGACCAGTGTACCTCCTCGACTTCGTTTGCATACCGAAGCGACGAGGGGCTGCCGTTCGAGATGCGAGGCGTGAACTATCCGAACTTCGCGATGAACGTCGGGCACCAGAGCGCATACGCGGGAATAAACGCGGGTGCGCACGCTTCCAGCAAGGATGCGTGGGTGCTGTCGCCGTTGATCAAGGTGGCGTTCGCGGACAGAGACCTGCCGTTCGACTGGGGCTACATAACCCGAGAGTTCGGAAGAGGTGCGCTGCGTGAGTTCAAGCCGGCAGGCGAGAGAGATCTCATCATACCGTAAGCAAGCACAACGAACAAACCAAACAAAACAAAATAAATAAAACAAAACGGTAAAAAGGTAGAGGGGGATTTCCCCCCCATCCCTTTATTTTTTTGAAGCGGGTTACTATTTTTGATTACTTCATTTAATGCTTTTTGCTTCAGGACTACCTGTAAGATCGTATTGAATAGCAAAAGACAGAGAGAGCTACAACGGTCAGCCAGAACTAAAAAACTGAATTAGCTTGACTTTGTCACATTTCAAATTTACCGCGGAGAACGCTGAGTCCACAGATAAAATTCACGTTCAAATTGTTACCTTGAAAAAAGGAGAGTGGAAAAGGATTATCTAAGGAATGCGATAGAAGAAGTTGTGGAGTGGAGTATTGGTAACTTTTTTGCCCGCATATAAATGATTAGGTGATGTTCAGGTTGTAATGAAGATAAAAGGACATATCTCCACTCATATCCTCTGCGCTCTCCGTGAACTCTGCGGATAATCTGACAATGTCAAGCTAATCTTTCTGATCGATACCTGAACTAAACCACTCTCAATTCCTCTATTTTCGTTACCTTGCCATCCTGCATGTGCGCTATCCGGTCGCAGACATCATAAGCGAAATCAAGGTCGTGGGAGACAATCAAGAAGGTCATGCCTAAATTCTCCCGCACTGCACGTATTGAATCTGCAACGAACTTCTTTGTTATCGGGTCCATCGTTCCGGTTGGCTCGTCGAGAATGGCAATTCCCGGCTCCTTCATCAGGATCTGGGCGAGCGCGATACGCTGCCGTTCTCCAACGCTCAGTTCAGTATGCGTTTTTTGGAGTATCTCTTCCACCTCATCTTCAGTAAATCCGACACCCTGTAGCATGAACTTCGCTTTCATGCTCCCCAGCTCCATGGGCAACGGCAAGCCGAGGCAGGAGGTAAGATTCTCTAAGATCGTCTTATCGGGATACAACGAGAACTCCTGGTGTAACATCGCCACCCGTGTCGCCGTATGCTCACCGGGGCCTTCTGTCTTGGCCGCCCAGGACATCCACACGCCCAGCTCTGCTACCCGTCCTACCTCTATCCACCGATCTCCAACTCGTATCTTAACCGAACCATCTGTTAAAGGATCTATCTGGCATATAATGCGCGATAAAGTCGTCTTCCCCGCGCCACTCACACCTATGAGCCCGAATATCTCGTTCTCATAGACCGTAAACGAGACATCGTCTACCGCCTTTACCATCCCTCGCCATACCGAATAATAATACTTCTTGCAATGCTCTATAATTATCTTCGGGTCGCCGAGCTTAACATGCTCCTCGCGTTCTGTTGCCTCCACTTGCTTCTCAAACTCTTCAACTACGCTCTTTGAGTCGCCATAGGCAACGACTTCACCATGATCGAGCCATAATGCTTTCTCTGTTAGTTCTTCGATGACCGAGGGCCAATGCGACGTGGTTATCAAAGTCATTCCGGCCTTTGAGCTCTCTATCAGTGCTTTATGCACCACCTTTCCAGTCTTTATGTCTAACGTTCCCGTCGGCTCGTCAGCTAACAATACGAAGGGATCCAATGCCAGTTGCCGCGCAAGCACCACTCGTTGTTTCTCGCCACCGCTCAGATCCATCGCGGGAAAGGTTACCCGATGAATCATATTCACTGCTTTCAGCAGCTCATACGCCCTCCTAAACCGTAGATCTGCTGGATAGTTCCTGCTCTCCAACGCCTGTAAGATGTTATACATCACTGTATCTTCGCCGTATAACCCGAACGTGCGCTGTAACATGATGGCCACGCGCTTTTTTATCTTTCTCCGTGCATCGCGGTCTTTCCAGTAATTCACTTCCCGTAATTCCAATTTTCTCCCGCATCTGGGACACACCGAACCTACTTTGCTTGGGGGCTCTACCGTCCCAAGGGGAGGATGATCCCCGCCCAGCGAGTCCGCTATCTCCAAATAATGTGGGCACACGGCCACTCTGAAAATCACCTCACCACTTGTCGGTGCGTAATCCTCGGTCCCGCGCAGCATGTGAAGCAGGACTGATTTACCAGAACCGCTTCGTCCAAGCAAACCTAACGACTCGCCTTCATTTATCACCACGTTCACGTTCTTCAGAACCTGTTTGCCATCAAACTCTTTAGACACACCAGAGATTTTTATGAACGGTTCATTTTCTTTGCCCATCTCTTCATACCCCCCGTATTATTCGTATTTTAGTATAGATAGCTTACTTTTATTTATACCTCTTTATAAAAGCTACTCTTTTCTTTTCACTTCTTCTCACTTCTCTTCTACTTATGTGTGTTTTCTCCCTCGTGATGGAAGTTATGGATAAACAAGGTACTGCACACTCATTCAGGTCAGGCTACGGTAGCGGATAGAACTCTTTAAATGCGCCCTCCGCTGCTATGGTTATTGGCTCTGCACTTGGCTCTGGAGATAGCTCTGGCTGCCCTGCACATCTTAGCGTTGTCAGGTCCAAAGCCGTCCAGCCGTTTCTTATTGCAAGTGCAATCATGTCTATATATCTGACGGAACGTTCATCATCCGCGATTATCTGTGCTCCAATGACCCTTTTTGTATCCCTATCAAAGATTAACTTAACGGTATAAGGTTTTCCGCCTTCCATCATCACGTGCTTGCTCTTTGCTGCTTGCTTTGTAACGAAAATATCAAACCCTTCCTCTTTCGCTATCGCTTCTGTTACACCAACCGACGCAATTGACTTATCGAACAACTTAGCTGCGAAACTGTTCAACAACTTTGGGAATTCTATTTTATAGCCCTGCACGTTTTTTGCTATTATCCGCCCTCCTATAACCGCATTTGGTCTTATCTGTCCAAGTATTGGTTTTTTAGTAATCAAATGTTCATACTCAATCAAGTCGCCACCCGCATAAATGTCCGGGTCAGATGTCTGAAGGTATTCGTTCACCTCCAGACCGTACTCGCCTATTCCAAGCCCCGCATCTTCTGCAAGTTCAATGTTCGGACGAACTCCTAGTGACAGAATGATCATGTCAGTCTCGATTTTATCACCGGAAGATAACACAACCGCTTTTACTTCCTTTTCTCCCTCTATCTTCGTTATCACTTCTCTTGACCTGATAACAACGCCCTTGTCCTTATAATGTTTCTCTAGTTCATTGCTCATATCCACGTCGAGACCCACCTTCCTGCCAATATATGACCTGACCACCATCGTAACTTTTAGTCCCTTCTCTGCGAGCACTGATGCCATCTCCAAGCCAGTTGCCCCTGCACCGTAAACAACCGCATTTTTTGCTTTTTTCTCGTTTACCCAATCACGTATGTTGACCGCATCGCGACTTGTACGTAATGTGAAAATGCCTTCAAGGTCAACGCCCGGAATCGGCGGAACGATCGCCCTACCACCGGTAGCCAAAATGAGTTTATCGTATGGATAAACGGCACCGTCAGCGGTAGTAACGGTCTTTTCTTTCCTGTCTATGCTCTTCGCCTTTACATTAACCAGCTTGGTACCAACGGCGTGGAACATTCCATCATCCTTGACCGAAGCCTCTACCGTTGCTCTCTCAACCGCGATATAAGGGGTTGCGCATCTCGTCAAGAAATTCTCCTCTTCTCTTATCACTGTCACGTCCAGCGAGGGGTCTATCTTCTTTGCCATCATTGCCGCTGGTCCCCCTACGCCCGCACATCCAATAATAACAAGTTTATTTATCTTCGACATTTTTTTCCTCCCATACAATTTACCTCTTGTGAATATATATTCAGTACACATCTTAAATAGGTTTTCGCTATGAGTATGTTTACCGCATCCTGACTTGTGCGGACTGTGGAAACACCTTCGAGGTCCACGCCCGGAATCGGCGGAACGATAGCCCTACTTCCAGTAACCAAAATAATCTCATGAAACAATGAGATGCTATCAGGCAAAAATAAAAAAGGGGAGAAAAAAACTTCCCCCTCCAACCTTTTTACCGTTTTGTTTTATTTATTTTGTTTGTTTTGTTTCTTAGCTAAGGCATGATGAGGTCTCTTTCACCAACCGCCTTGAACTCACGCATCGCACCTCTTCCGAACTCTCGGGTTATGTAGCCCCAGTCGAACGGCAGGTCTCTGTCCGCGAACGCCACCTTGATCAGCGGTGAGATCACCCACGCATCTTTACTGGAAAGATGCGCACCTGCATTTATACCCGCGTATGCGCTCTGGTGCCCGACGTTCATCGCAAAGTTCGGATAGTTCACGCCTCGCATCTCGAACGGCAGCCCCTCGTCGCTTCGGTATGAGAACGAAGTTGAGGAGGTACACTGGTCCTGCAGGTCGTAGCCGTAGAATCCTAACCTGCCTATGGTGCCGTAGTGCAGCAATTGAGCAAGTCCCCAGCCGTTCAGACCACACTGCGCGCATCCGGTCGCACTCACGACTGCGGTTGCACACCCTGCAGAGGTACAGCAAGCCCTAACGGACCCGCCGAAGTGCGACTCCGCAGTCGTTGGGTACGCATCGTACTGCGTCAGGGCGTAATCGTTCTCGGCTCGTATCAGCTTCTCTATGTTATCCATGGTTGGCTCTGCCGCACACCGCTCACCGAACATGTCTACCGCAATCTCATCCGCTTTGTAACAGAAGTCCTCCAGGATGTTGTCCGTGTAGGTTGCCGACGCGTATTGCGTGAATCCTACACCACCCGACATGTACGTTCCGAACCACAACTGGTCGTAAATCAGAGCGGCGGCTGCAATAGCCTCTAACTCCGCCCTTATCGGGTCATTCGGGAACAGTGCGGGTGATCTCGTCATGTCATCACAGACACCCAGTGGCATTCCGCCTGGCTCGTTGTGCGCTCTCGCTCTCCTTACAGGCATGTAGTTTGACATCAGTACGACGGCCGCATGCTTCGCCATGAATGCGAACTCACCGGTTGCCGATTCACCTGCACACATCTTGTATGCGTTGATGAAGGACATCCCGACCTGCATGCCTACCCATCGGTACATCGTTCCACCATCTGTCTGCCTGCCGACGATCGTGGGCATCCTCAGAATGCTCCACAACTTCTTGCCGATCGCTCCTTTCAACTGCTCTGCCTGCTCGCCCGGCTTCTCCCAGCCTGCTGGGAACTCCTTGTTGATGTCTAACAGGAACCTTCTGTCCAGTGCATCCGCAAGGTCGTCATCTCCGGTGAATAGCTTTGCGTACGAATCCGCGACTAATGCTGGCTTGGTCTCCACCATGTGCTCCTGGATGGTTGCCGCACCAGGTAAGGCGTGGTTTACCACTTCCATGTAATTGCTTATGGTATCCGGTGTAACTTCCTTGCCCAATCTCGTCTCCAGAATCGCGTGTGCGTCATCCATTCCTAAAATAATTGTCCTCCTCATGTCGTCATGGCACTGTTGCATTGCGGCATTATTCACCCAGTGCAAGTCATCGTGGTTCACCATGATGTCCGTGTGGTTCATCATGTAAGGCATCAAGAATCTCTGCCCTTGCGGCATCCCCACGTCAGGATTATATGCTGGAGTTCCGGAAACACGACTCTCTACTATCTTCTTCGCGTCCTCTATAAACTCCCTCTTCCTCATTCCTCCTTTCTGCGCGATACCGCCGTACACGTAAAACTTCGTCTTGGTGCTATCGGGCTTCTCGGCGAACTTATCCGACATCGCTTTCATGAAACTATGTTCTAAATTTTGAACTGGCATTTTTCTTTTCCTCCTTGTTTACTCCACTCCACCTCTTGGAGTGTACAGCTTCATTCCCTTTACGCCTACGTCTTTATTTCCAGGTAGATCCGCTCTATTCTTGAATGGCTGGAATCCGCCCCAGGTTCTGTTCCAGTGGATCTCGGATATGACGTCACCCACTTCGGGATCGTCTCCTTCCATCCAGACACCACCCTGAGCATTTCTGAACGTCGTTGTCCTCTTCCTTAATTCATCCTCTGAGAGTGGCTTTCCTAATAACACTTCCTTGTCCATTGCACCGCCGACCATGTCCTTAACGTATTTTATGTCGCCGTTCGGTTCACGTGCCCATCTCCTCAGCGCATCGAACATCAAGCCGTTCTCGTCCAATCGAACGGAATGTCCGTGGACGGTCCTTCCTCTCAGGCCGGTCCTTGCAGTGTCATACGTCTCATTGTCCATGTACTCTTTCGCTATCGCCTCGACGTCTCTTTCTCGCGCTTCTACGATCGTCCTCCCTGACAACACACCGGGGTCCACACCTCTGTATCTGGTGTACCACATCATCGGTCTGATTCTTGGTGTTGCAGGTGCGAAGAACATCGAGTCGGTGAACTGCACGTATCGAATCCTGTCGCCTGCCGCTGCTCCTGGCGTGGGCTTTACCATCTCGCGAACAGAGCACTCTGGCTCTTCCAGCTCCTCTATTGGCGGATGAATGCTCTTGTAAGCTTCTCCAGGTGCGCGGTGTCCGAGCATTCTCACTATATCTTCCTCGGCTATATCTCGCAACTTCTCTAACTTCTTGGAGGGGTCCATGAACTTCCGGCGGTTTTCTCCTATAATACTACTTCCAGGTGTATATTGTGGCATTTTTTTCTTTCCTCCTTTACATTATCTCCTTTGCGCCTTCCGCGACTGCTTTCATTGGCTCTGCAAACTCTGGTATCGCACCAAGCACTTCTCCATACAGGCCTGATGTCCTCGACGGGGCGAAGTACTGCGTGTCAGCATCTATGCACATTGCAGCGCAGAAGCAGGGTATAAACTGCCCCTTAGCATGCCTTGTAACGATGTGGTTTCCGTGGAATACGCCAGGTCCGCCGCCTCCATAAATGGAGTGCGAGAAGAACGAACTCGATACAGATGCTCCCTGCGCCTTTCCGTAGTCAACGCCCGGAAGTCCGGTCTCATGCTCCAACAGCTCGTTGAAGTACATGATGCTCGATGGCACCGGCTGTCCAGCACGCATTGCAGCACAATTCACCATCACCGCGGCAAGCATTCCCGTTGAGGCGTAGGCATTCCACATCTGCAAATCGTCCGCGCCAAAGACCGTATAGCCAGATCCCAGCTTCGTCTTCGGCTTTGCCACGCCATCCGCTTTCGCCTTATCCACCAGGGCATACACGACATCTCCAAGCGTTCCGTCCTGTCCATTCTCCTTTATCAGGGTGTAAAGCATGTTGTTCGCGTTCAGTCCCTCGTATGCAAAGTCTAAGAGATGACCACGCTCAAAAGGACCTACCGCATCGCCCATCTCATAGCACGCTGACTCTTCCAGTATCATGGAAAGACATGCTCCAGGCATTGCTCGCTTCCGTACCGTCGCTGCAATGTGGTTCACCGGGATATTCCTCAGGGTATATCCTGGCCCCTCATTACTTATCGGCACGTCCACCAGCGTCGCCACGACAGTTCCGGTCATTGCTGGATCCTGCGGGTACATCCCCCATACGGCCGCCTTAATGTCAGACGCCTTCCACATGTCCACATCAAAGGTGTCAATGATGGCTTGCGTCAGTGCCGCACAGACGTTTGTCCTGGCAGCCGAGTAGTCCGCAAGGATTCTCGCCGAAGGCACTTCGACCAATAGCCGCTTTCCACCAGCCAACAAATCTGCTCTGGTCTCGTCTCCTGCTTCGACCTCGATCATGTCCTTCACCTGGCTCGCGATCGCTTTTCCTTTCCCCACGATGTCCAGGTTCATGCTCTTGTTGCGAATGACCATCTGTTTACCTGCGATTGCGCCTGATGATAGCTTCTTCTCCAGTCCCGCTAAGTCAACAGCCGCTAACCGAGCCACCAAGCCGCAGATCTTCCTTATCGCCGGGTTTCTCAACGGGCTGAGCGCAGTTATCGGTACGTCGCCCAATAGTTTGTTGCCTCTATCGTCGTATAAGTCTACTTTATCCTCTATCTTAGCCATAACTTCTTTATCCTCCCATTTTTATACCCACATAGGGTAAGTATAGGATAACATAACAGGTACTTAAAAGAGTTTCGCTTTATCGCAGCTATCCAAAAATGATAAATGGAAAATATCACAATTAATATGAAATTACCATTTATTCGTACTAATTAGGGTGGTAGTATGAAAAGTGCACTGATTTTAGACTTGCCGTTCAAGGAGCTTCGAGAGTTATGCACTTATCTGTAATTGCTCAGTATCTCGTGGACGAGCAATTAATTGCAATATGCAGAGTGCAAATTGAAAAATGCAGATGTAAAACAAATGCGAATAGGAGCATTTTCCACGCTAAACCTCTCTCGTCATCTGCGGACTTTTGACTTTTGCACTTTGCAATTTTCATTTTTCATTGTCTGTTCAAAATGCCACCGAATTTTGAGCTGATGCACTTATCTTCTCCCCTTCGGCTAACATCAATTCCCCCTCTTTGTTGGGTTTGATGCTCAGATTGACAAACCCTACTTCTGAAAGCGCTTCTTTTATCCGTTCCGAACTGAAATATTTCTTCGCATGCGCGTGACTGCTTGTTTGCTCGACACCGCCTACCCAGTCAACAATAAAAATCTTCCCGCCCTCTTTCAGCACTCGTCTCGCCTCTCTCAAAGCTTCTCGAGGGTTTTGGATTTCATGCAGCGCTTTGAGCGAAACAGCAAAATCGAATGTATCAGTCGCAAAAGTCAGCTCCTCCGCAGATTGTACCTCAAACGTGACTGAAGAAGTTTTCATTCGTGCTTTTTCTACGTTCGCTCGCACCGGATCAATCCCGGTTACAGCACAGCCCGTCTCCTCGCTTAAATAGACCGCAAGCTTTCCCGTGCCACAGCCAATATCCAGCATCTTCAAACTCGCTGTCTTCGACTTTGTCTTCTCTTTCTCTCGTTTTAGCCGCTCACATAATTCAGTCACCAATTCTACTTCATTCGCTAATACGCCCATCTTAATTAAGTGATTACTTACTCAATCAATATATCCTGTGTAGTGATTTGTATAAATTTGCATTTTGCATTGAGCCATTGCGCTTAACTCCTATCACCGTATCCTTTCCGCATTCGTATAGACATTCATCTTTTCGCCCCTCACGAATCCGATAATGCATAAACCCGTCTTCTCCGCAAGCTCAACCGCCAAACTCGTTGTCGCACCACGCGATGCAAGAAGAGGAATATTTGCTACCGAGCACTTCAACGCCATTTCCGACGAGATTCGACCCGTGCTCGCAACAAAGGTCTTTTCAAAATCTATATCCTTGATTAAGCCGTAGCCTATCACTTTATCAAGTGCGTTATGCCGTCCTATGTCCTCTGCTATGCAAATCGGGACGTATTTGTGAACGTATTTGTCAAATAATCCGACCAGATGCACACCCCCTGTGATTTCGTGCACCTGAGAATGTAAAATGGATTTCACCCCTGCAATTATATCGCCCACGTCAATTTTCACGCTGGAACGTATCTTCGGTAATTTTGATTCGTCCAAGAACGAAGACCCGGTGCCGCATCCACTCACAATGATTTTTCTTGCCGCTAAAACTTTTAGAGGATGGGTTATTATCACGTTTGCAGTATTATCCGCGAGCTGCAAGGACTCTATTTCATCAATGCTTTTTATAATACCTTCTGCGACGAGATGCCCCATGACAAATTCTTTCTTCATGTGCGGGCTTATCATTGCGGTTACATAGTGCCGACCATTAATGGAGATGGATAACGGCTCTTCCTTTATGACCTCATGCTTTTCCTCTACGAATGTATCTTCGCGGAATTTTAAGCATTTTACCTCTTTTAACATTTACATTACACCACCTTTGCGATCCCCTCAACCAGCTCTAAAAACGTATCAACCTCTTCTTCTGTATTGTATAAATATAAAGAAGCCCTGACCGTTCCATCCTCCAGTCCTAAATAGTGCATCAACGGCATGCAGCAGTGATTTCCAGACCGCACCAGTATATCTGAGGCTTCGTCGAGCATTAACGCAATCTCGTGCGGATGCAAGCCGTTAATAGTGAAGGACACCACGCCAATCCTTTCGCTCAGATTCGTGGAGCCGTAAACCTGCACCTTCTCAATATCCCGCAGCCCTTCCAAGAGTATCTTTGCCAAGCGCTCCTCGTGAACTCTTATTCTCTCCATTCCCACCTCATTCAGATAATCAACCGCCCTTCCAAGACCAATCCCCCCCGAGATATGGGGTGTACCTGCCTCAAATCGCTCATATCCACCCGCCAGGGTGTAATCGTCCCGGGATACCGTTTCGATCATCCCGCCACCAAAAAAGGTAGGCTCAAGTCCGTCGGGATCCCTCATCCAGAGGACGCCTGTTCCGGTCGGCCCGAGCATTTTATGTCCTGAAAAGGCAAAGAAGTCACAACCAAGCTCTTCTACATTTATCGGGATGTGGGGCACGGACTGAGCACCATCAACGAGGAATAAGGTATTATTCTCTTTGCAAATCGCTGCCATCTCTTTAATTGGCGAAATCGTGCCCAGGACATTTGATACCTGTGTTACCGCAACCAATCTTGTTCGAGCACCAATAGCATGCTCGAAATCAGCGAGATCGAATACTCCCGCTTTATCTGGCTTCACGATCTTCAGACTCACGCCCTTCTCTTTCAATCTCAACCACGGGAGGAAATTAGAATGGTGCTCCAGCAACGTTGTTACTATTTCGTCACTTTTCGTCCATCGAAGC
>Ga0307378_10003661_pt1 | contig 22342 bp, 16 predicted proteins | sample UN1MG_FD_202238 | JGI IMG/M metagenome (GOLD analysis project Ga0307378, IMG submission 202238) | Soil microbial communities from Risofladan, Vaasa, Finland - UN-1 | ecosystem: Environmental > Terrestrial > Soil > Coastal area > Acid sulfate soil | place: Finland: Risofladan, Vaasa | collected...
ATTACCAAGTACAGCCCTCATATGAAGGTATCCATTCATAAGCTCTTCAAACTTAGCATTGATGGAATCCAGATCTCTTCGCTGAGCTCTGTTAAGCTTAGGTTCTTCTTTCTTCATCGATTTTCTTATAAATCAATTGTAAATATTCATCCCACTTCTCTTTGAATTCCTTCATGGACACAACCAGATTAGATCTGGCCACGAATTCCTGGACCAGCCACCGTATACAGCTCTCCATTGAGCTGGGCCACATATACTCTGTCCACCCCATGTAGAACTCCTTGGTCTTGGTCCTCTGTTTTCTCTCCCACTTAGCTAAAGCGAAATGTCGATCATAAACCATTATAGCTCGTTTACTAGTTATCTTAACTGTTAGCATGATATTGTAGTTTTACCGTCTGTTTCAAATACTTCTATCGTTTTGGAATAAAGAGTATCCAGCACTTGGGAGTGACTGATTACGTAGACAGACCTACCTTCAGCTTTCTCCTTGATAAGCTCGAACACATCAGACTCTCCTTGCTCATCTAGTCCTTCGAACACCTCATCCATAATGAGTAGGTTGATATCTGTGGAGAATGAGAGCAGATCATGCATTGCAAACATCAGTACGATATCCAGGCGCTGCTTCTCACCACCGGAGAATTCCTTATAGTCCTTGTTGACCTTATCACCTAATGTACATATAGTAGAGAATGGAGCAGACACCTTGGTCAGGTCCAGGCTGAATCGGATAGAGCAGCCAAGCTTAGCTCCGTACTTCTCAGTGTACTGGTTAAGCTCATCCAGCATAGCCTTGAAGATATATGCCTTCAGACCATTGGCAGCCAGGACATCCTTAAGCCAAAAGCTAATCACAGCTAATTCTTGCTCCAATACTCCTTTCTCCGCTTCCAAATCTAGCTTATCCTGCTGTGCGGTTTCTAGCTTATTCTGCTTCTCCTTTAACTCCTCTTCCAGCTTAGGCACCTGAGACACAGGCTGAGCTTTCAACTGCTCAATATTATTATTGGCGGTATGTGCCTCAGCCTCTATTTGCTTCAGATCTCTCTCATAGCCTGTAAGCTCAGTTTGGATGCGATGGTTCTCCTCTTTCACTGAGGACATCAATCCCTGCTTATTCTCTAAAGCCTGGATAGCATTCTCATATTCCTTGACCAGGAGATATTTCTCTTTGATCTGAATCGACAATGCATCAATATCATCCTCGATAACATCACAGGCTTCCTTCAGTTTTAACTTCTCTACCTCTGGATCCTCCGGAGCATTATCTCCCATAGCGGTCCTGGTCATATTCAGCTTTTGATACTCTTGTAGAAGCACAGCATCAGCCCTGGTAGCATCTACCTTAGCAGCAGAACCCAATAGTGTTGATTTACCATCATCGAGTTCTTTTTGGATATGCCTCTTATGCTCTTCTTTCTCCTCAACATTATCGAATGGCCTTTTACAGGCACCACATACCATACCCTCTTCCAGGTCTCGAAGATCTGTAACCAACTTATTCCTGGAAGCCACTAATTGATTATGAGCAGTAAGAGCATCTTCGTACTCCTTCTGGATAGTTAGCTCCTCATCTGGAGACAGAAAGGCACCATCATCCTGATATAACTTACCCACAATATCCTTCATCTGTCCCTCTATCTTGGCTAAATTACTCAGATAAGTATCGTAGGATGAAGCATCGTAGCTGTTCAGTTTCTCAGCTTTGGCCTCAAGCCGACCACTAAGAATATTTTTCCTTTCTGCCAGCTCGTCCAGCTCATTCTCTACTGGAAGTGATTTACCTTCCAGCTGAATGATCTCTGCGGAGTTATCTTCTACAGGTACAATCTCAGGAAGATTTTTCATAGCCAACTCAACCGCAGCTTTCTGTGCTCCCAGCTCATCCAAAGTTGCAGTCCAATTATTGATCATCCTCTTATCTTCTATGTGCTTGATTGTATCAGCCTCTTTAGCCCCCTTCAACCGCTCCTCAGCTTCCTCTACATTTTCAAGGTATATTCCTGTGGACATTGATTTACTGGTGATCTCCTGCTCCTTTATCTGAAGCTCCTTCTCCTTATCAGTTCTATCCGCAGCTGCCTTATCCCTCATGTTTTGGATCCAGTCCATATTGAACAGCTCCTCAAAGAGTTTCCGCTTATCAACATTCTTAGACTCCACCAATCTAGTCATACGCTGACCAAACATGAAGGAGTTCATAAAGGTGTTGAAGTCCATGGTAAGCAGCGCATCTATGTAGGTTTGGTTATCGTCCACACCCAATTCTCCTATGTCTACTCCATCCTTCTTCACTGTAATGGAGTCGCCTACACCCTGATAACTACGAGTTCGCTCAATAATGTAAGGTACTTTATCAACCAAAAAATGGGTTATTACTTTGACACCCTTATAGTTATTTCCTTGGACTTCCTTCCAGCTTTTCACAGAATCACTGACAGTACCCTTTAAGTTAGTTCCATATAAGCACCACACTAAAGCCTCAAATAGAGTAGTCTTGCCAGCACCGTTGACTCCCTTGACCATGTTGAGTCCAGGCCTGTCAAGGTTGAATGTCTGGGGCTCTACTATACTTCGAAACCCCTCAATCTCTATGGTACTAAAGTTTATCTGCATGAGCTAGAAGTTCATTTCCATATTTATAATGTTGATCATTGCTATCCTTACCTGCTAGGTAGTTCTTCAGTAGTTCAGCCCGGGAGAGTCTATTGTGGTCAAATCTATCCCGGATTTCCTTCTCTTCTAGAGTGACCTCTATTTGTGCTGGTACAAATAGAATGTAATCCTCATCCCATTCTGGTGGTACAGATTGATTGTCTGGTACCTTACGGAACACTGGGTAGCCTGTAGTAATTACTCTCTCTACCTCTCCGGACTCAGTGTCAAAAATAAGATAGCCTTTATCTTTTCCAATATCGCCGGCATCCCTATGGATAGGTGTGCCCACGTTATAGAACTTAGCATTCACTTTGGAATAGGTATGCACATGGCCGTTAAACACAGCATCAAATCCGTCAAATAGCGGATCATTCGCCGCAATGTCATCTGGAACTAGAGATATTCCTATACCAACAGTCTGGTGTATCAGAAGAATTTTCGTACCGAAATCACCCAGGATAATACTACCAATGGCCTTACGCAAGTCTGCAGGATCTGGATAATAAGGGACTCCATATACGTCAAAATCACCCCCGTTATACACCCCATTATCAAGGCAAACCACATTATTTGATAGCTCAACCAAAGCATGAACCGCTGATACGGCCGGCTTGTCGTACATATTCTTGGTTGCGTAATCATGGTTTCCGGATATAAAAAGTACAGTCACATTGGGATGCTGCTTAGCCTTTCGCTTGAACAGCTCTATTACTATTACTGCTGCCTGCGTGGAGATAACCTGATGATTATTGAAGATATCTCCAGGTATCCACAACATACCATTCAATTCAGCTGCTTTATCCCAGGCTTCTTCAACCACCCTGGCAATGTTCTTCAGTCTCCTTCCGTCCTGGTTGAAGGCTCGATAGGAGTGGAAGTGCGGATCACTTAAAATTACTGCTTTCATATTCTTTGCCATCTTAGATCGTTAAAAATAGACAGGAAGTGTCTCTTGGCTTCTTCCGGTCCCCACCCAGAAATGAAGATATCATCCTCGGTAAATTCCGAAGTCATCATCTCCTCATATACATCATAATAATTTCCTATCCATGGTCCCCATAGAAAACGAAATCTGGTAGCTGGCTCCAGTAAATTTTTAGCCTCTTTAAGAAGCATATATCGATCTGCCTGTTTTACCAACTCCTTATCAGCATCTTCCAAATCTAACTCCAGTAGATCAAATATTGCTGCTAAATATTCCTTCTCTTTCTGTTCAATCTCTGGGAACATTTGCTTGAATGGCTTCGGAATATCGGAAGTAATAGCTTCAGCGGCATCATGCATAAGAGCATACATCAAAGTCTTTGCGCTGAGCTTTACCTTTTTGTCGTTTTCATTCCTCAGATCATTAAGATAATGATAACACAGCACCGAATGCTCTGCCACACTATAAAAGATCTTTGTATGCCCATTGAACCTGCACTGATTAGCCAAAGAGTGGGCTATATCCTGAATACTTAATTGACTTATAGCTGGTGTATCGTAGTCGAAATAGCCCCCCATAGCCAGCTGACAGGCATTACTTGGTTTAGTTGCTTCAAACTTTTGATTTTCGTATCCCATTATTCGTCTTTTAGGTAATCTGAAAGTAAATTATTGGTTCCTTCTTTGGGCAGGTGGATAGTAAGACCTCTTTCGTCGAAGTAGGCTACAATCTTATCCACTGCTTCAGAGAACTCAAGAGTGGTCATCTGAGAGAATCGCTTCCCTTCCAGGATGATTACTTCTTCCCCGGCAATTTCTTTAATTACTGGGGTTCGTCCTACAGCCTTAGCATTGATATAGTAATATACCTCATCCTTGGTATACTTCTCCCCCTGAGTATCTTTAAGCCACCCTAGAACAGTAGGAACACACACCCCCCACATCCAACGGTTCTGTGCGAGTGACCGCTGCCTCCTATGGATAGATATGGTAATCTCTAGTGGCTTATCTGTCTCCTGGAATGGCTGCAGAAGTCTGGTAAACAAACGGACATCCTGGAAGAGGACCCGAAAGTCCTCATCCATTTTGCCCAATAAGGTAATTTCCTTATGCATTTGTAGCGTCCTTCAAAAGTGAACGATCACTTCTCCTGGCCCTCCCTACAGGTGCTGCAGCTGTCCTAGTGGCTCTACCTACAGGTGTGACTTCTGCTTGTGGTTCAGGGGCTGGTTTCACAACTTCAGGTTCAGCTTGGGTTTCTGCTGTTCTCCTTCTCGACACATGGGTAGTGGCTTTCTCCTCACTATCCTTGAACTTATCCCTTAACTCTGGGAATCGATACTCAGGATTTTCAGGAAGAGCTTCCCCATAGAAGTATTGAGCCAGAACTTGCTCGATATAGGTTTCAGTATACAGACCAGCCTTAGCCACCTCTAATACATCCAATGCCCCGGCCCCATAAAAATCTTCCGGCATTGGCATCTGCTCCTGTTTGGTAGCAGTGTAAACAGTGTCCCGATCTTTACCAGTTCTCTGGATGGTCATATTGTACCCATTCTCCTGGGATAAGAAATTCTTACCATCTCTTCCGGTCAGAATTTGGTTGTTGATTCCTTTCAGTAAGGTTACCTTGGCATCCAGGATTTTAGCCTTCTCGTCTTTAATGAAGTGCTTGATCTTAGTGACATCATACTCATTTTTATCATCATAGATCCCAACCAAACTTCCTGCTTCAATTCTCCAATCAAACTCCAATACCGGGAGCCAGTATGCAATAATCCTTTTAACCAGTTTCAGTCCCTGACCTTTGGAAGCATCCCGGAACTTTTTAAATTGATCCTCTGCTTTCTGGTTTTTAAAGTCCTTCTCAAAATCATCAAGAATTTCCTGAACTACATCAGACTCTCCGATAATCTCAGGGCTAGTGATAGGTTTACCATTCACCCACCAAATTGGTACTTCAACCCAATACTTTCCAAGCATTGATGGTGTGGGTTCTAAGATGCGAATGTCTTTTGCGAGATTGTCCTTATCCAAGCGGATAAATAGCTTACTACCCCCTCTGGAATTCAGTTCCTCCTGTGCTGCTTGTACGGCATCATAATCAAATCCACTCATGTCATTAAAATTTAAATAGTTATACAATTTCCTTTAGGTCGCCCCATGAGTCAGGACTTGCTTCGAAGTCCACACTCATATCGACGGTATCAATAGATTTTCCAAAATATTCTTCAATAGGCAGGTTCTCCATGGTCTCCTTCACTATACTATAATTATATTGAGGATGACAGTAAAAGTCTAGGCTATCATGGACTGTGTTGGCCGTAAGCAGCCCAGAGGCTCTATGGTAGAGTAGAGCAATGGCGAAGATCATCATCTGCCCGGCTGTTCCTTGAATTGGCCCGTTGACCGCATTCCTTTCAGCGTGACCCTGCTTTACCTTCTCCGTAGAGTAGATATCCGGTAGCCTGAGCTTCTGCCCGAATAAAGTACGTACATAGCCATATTTCTTCGCTTTCGCGATGTAGATCCTATGGTATTCAGTAAGCCTTGGGTACGTACGAAAGAACTTCTCCCGGCGAATCTTAGCCTGCTTAAGCGATATCTCAATTCCGTAGTTTATCCTGGCATACTCCTTAAAACCTTCTGCCGACATAATATAGATGAATCCGAAGTTGGTTGATTTCGCTTCATATCGATATTGCTTTTGTTCTTTATCCGGCAGTTTTTTAAACTGCTCCAGGGGCATGTTCATAGTCATAGCTGCTGTGATAGCATGAAGGTCCTCACCATTATTATAAGCCTTCAACATATTCTCATCCTGGGCATAGTGAGCAATTATTCTGAGCTCGGCCTGGGAGTAGTCAGCCTGCATAAACTGCATACCTTTCGGTGATATGAAACACTTCATCACCATGGCTACTGCGGCCTCCACCTTCTTATACTTAGTTCTCTTAATAATATTCTGCAGGTTAGGATCTGATGAGCTAAGCCTTCCGGTTTTGGTGCCGGCCTGATTAAAGGAACCATGGATGCGATGCTTATCGTCTAATCTATTTAATATCCCTTCCAGGTAGGTTGATTGGATTTTCTTCAGTTGGCGAAGGGCGAGTAGGTTATTGATAAACCCAGTCTTATCTGTCAGCAGGTCCAGGGTGTCCTTGCTGGAATCCCGGAGTGGTCGGCCATATATATCACTTGGTACAGCGAACCTAAACCCGAATGGTCCATATAGCAAATCTATTATCTGCTGAGGGGAGGCTAAGTTTACCTCAATCTTATCCTGGGTTAAGTAGTCTTTATAATGTATTAACCCCTGATCGAAGAGCTTAACTACAGATTTCATCTCATCTATTTTGGCCAAATTATTCTTCTGGGCTTTTTCAGTTTTATATTCCTTCTCCTCTGCCACCTTCACTTTTCTTTCCAGCTCTTCAATGTACTCCACCATGAAATTGTCGGCCCTTTGGTCACTATAGGCTGCCACTACTGGCACTTCTCTCATCTCCTGCTCAATAGCCTTGATCATGCCCTTAACTGTCTCTATGGAGCTTAAAAGATATTCCTTATCGATAAGCATACCTCGCTGCTCCATAGCAAACAGGGCAGGAGTGGCTGGAGCGATCAAGTTACGGAACAAGATATACAGCCGCTCATCCTCCAGGAGCATTTCAATAAACTGCCAGTAAAGTCTAAATGTAAGGTCTGAGTCCAAAGCCCCATACTTGGACAGGATGTCCAGGTCAATGTCCAACCAGTTCTTAACTGGACCAAGATCTTGCTCATAGTTTGTATACCTGGGATTGTACCTGGCCACCATTAACTTCAGCCCATGCTTGCTGTGCTCATCAAGTAAATGATGCATCACCATGGTATCATGAATCGGCCCTCGCACCAATGGGATACCCCACCAGTCTAAGCAGTGCATGTCGAACTTCACATTCTGTCCGATCTTGGTAATGTCTGAATTTAAAAATACGTCCTTCTCCAGGGCTTTCCTGCAGGTCTCGATAAACTCCGGAGTGCTAGGACTGTCCTTATGGAATAGCGGAATGATATAGCTGGAGCCTTGTTGAAAAGACAATGATAGCATAGTACAAGTAAAATCTGGATCATAGGTCTTAAGGTCAGTTAGTGATGATGTTTCGAAGTCGAAGGACACATAGCCGGATTTCTTGATGTGCTCAATCAGATCCATCAAGTCAACTATATCTAGCACCATCCTACGTTGGTTGGACTTCTCCAGCTTATTTATACCACACCCGGCTTGGTAGGCAGTGTGGAAATCTTCTGCCCATCTGGTGAACAGGTGAGTATTCTTCTCAATGTACCCGGGGGCGAACACCGGAACCACTGATACTCCTTGATACTCTAGGACCGTACCAGCCACCCTTGTTATGTTTGTTATGTTTGTTAGGTCTGAAAAACCTAACTTATCCAATGCAGCCTGACCGACCGGAATGATAACATCAGGTGCAGCCCTAAGACTGAACCCCTTATCCGGGTCTCCCCATTGAATATCCTCAAACTTCAGGATCGAAAGAACCTTCTTTAGTAAGGGGTGATTTTGTGACTGAGTTACTATTAGCGCTTTCATAGGATACTACTGTTTTCTCTTCGGTAATGATTAGGCCGTATCTAGGCAACATTCGTTTTATGTACTCTCGGATTGCTACTGTGTCTTTGGTCTTTGCAGACTTGGCGATTGTTTCTTCTAGTTCATCATAGGTGGCCGGATCATTTTCTTCAGCCCAGTTCTTCATCTCGGTCACAATTTTTTCAATGGGCACATTGTCGAAGGCAGTCTGGTCCAGGAAAGGACCCTTCTCCTTTTCAAGCTTCTTCACCTTGCCTTTGATCTCTTCCTGCTTTACTATTCCGCAGATCTCAACATCATGGCAAACAGCACAGTCCTTATCCTGAGGCTCCCAAGATCTCCCAAAACAATCATCTGGATTATCAGACATTAATTTTTCAGGATCCAGCAATGTAGTTAAATCTACCTCCTTTTGGGTGTTTCTAGGTTTTTTCATCCTACAAAATTAATACATTAAAATGACAATTCCTAATTAAATGACTACTGATTTCAATTTTTTTGCACTTTTCATATCGAAGTCTAACAAAACCGGTAATTGCTCATCACGATAAATTTTCATCCTGATCTCAGAGTGCTTTTGAATATATTTTCCGACATCCCAGAAATCATGGAAAACGGACTTACTCTTGGTGTGATGTAATCTCTCGATCCGACCCATCCACTGCTTGACAGAGATCTTAGCCTTCCCGCCGGCTGCATATATTAGCTCCTGTACCAGTGGAAGGTTTATACCCTCTGACAAAACAGCAGTAGAAATAAGCACTTCAATCTCCCCAGCCTTAAAAGCATCCACCTTAGATAGCTGGTGTGGATCCTGGCCGTGAGTAAATCCTACCCACCTATCAGTACCCATCTCTGCTAGTCGATCAAAGATATACTGACCATGCTCTATCTTATCTACCGCTACCAGGACTGGTCCTTCTGATGCATTGATGATCTTCTGCATAATAACTACCCGCTCACTGGAATACTTCACACATTCATCCAACCAGTTCCGGTAATCAACAATAGGCTTATATAGGAGAGTGTTGCATAAATGCACTCGGACCTCTACCGGTGTAGAGATACCTTTCTGCATAAGCTCTACCTTCTTCACCTCAGACAGCTTTGGTCCGGAAACAGATATAGCATCTAATTTGGAAATATCATCTGCAGAGTCAAGAGCTGTTCCGGACAAAAACACCCTACAATAAGCATTGGAATGCTTCAAAACATTCTTATAGGTCTTCGCTCCGGCCCGGTGACTTTCATCAACCACTAAAATACTGAAGGAGGCTATGTCATTTCTGGCCTTCACTCCATCCTTCACCCGGTTATCCAGAGACTGAACCATAGCCACAGTGACTGGTTTGATTTCATAGTACTTGTCATTGATCTGCCCAACCTCTCCAAATACCTCTCCCATGAAGTCCACCAGCTGCTTATAGATAACCTTCCTATGTATAAGAATCAGCATATTCTTTACATCAGCTATAGCATTTGTATAGATCCCTGCTATGATGGTTGTCTTTCCAGCATTGGTGGCTGCATCTGTTATCCCTCTGGGGAAGTAGATTTTCTGATCACGAAAAGTAATATAATTATCATAGGCCTGAGCCAACCTAAGTTGGTGATCATAATCTCCTTCCATGGATAGATCTCCTACATCTGTGAACCAAACATCCAAAAAAGTCACCTTACCAGTTCTCTCATCAATAAGTTCCACATCCACCTCTGGGTACTCCTCTTCAATAAAGGAGAGTAGTACCGGTAACATACCAGTCGGTAACTTGCCTTTCGGTGTGAGATAATACTTCTTACCGTCCCAGACATGCTTTTGAAACTGCTCAGAGTGCCATGCCCCAGGTACCGGAATCGATAGGTAGGTCCGGATATTGGATAGAATATTCGGATCCACTAGAAAATCTAGTCCTCCTACTACCAGCTGGCAGATGTTATTATTGATAATTATTTTCACAACCGTCTTATAATCTGATGTGCAAAGGCTTCCATTACTTCTTGTCTATCCTCCCAATTCACAAACGTATAATCAAATTCATCCTTAATCTTCTCCAGAGTAGTTTCTGATGGATGTGTGTCTTCCGGCATGACCATTCCAGGTCTATCTATATAGATTGTTGTACCCAGCTTGTTCAATTCCCTCAACTCATTTTCGAACCGTACATCCGGCACTATCACGATATCTGCAGAGGAGCTTTTGATCTTAGCAATGCCCCTATAAACCCAGAAATCTGTATGAATTATGCTGCGGAAGCACTCTGTGCCTACCTTTTGCAGCATTTCTCGTACAGTCATGAACACATCAGGGGCAATTTCTACCTTGACTTGCTTACATTTATCATCCGTAAAGGTTTTGTATGGTACCTCATGCCGGAACACCTCTTGAAGCATTTCCTTTATAGGCTGAGCAAAGCTCACTACCTGGGATTGCCATCCTCTATTGATGCAGGACTGAGTTAGATATTCGGCTAAGGTTGATTTCCCTGTCTGCTTACGTCCTCCGATTCCAATTACAGTTTTCATCTCTTTTTATTTATCAAGTTCAACATAATCAAAACTAAAACAGCCTACAGCTCGCAGTCCAGCTATGGTTCTATTGTAAAGATCAGGAGCAAATTTTAGCCGGTAAGTCATGATTTCTGGTAAATCTTTGAAGTACTGCATATCTTCAAAATTGTGATTGTCCAAGGCTCTGTGGCAATCATGGCACCTGGGCGAGATGTTCTCCTTCACAGTCTCAAAGTCACGGTACCCACCCACTGGTAAATTGTGAGAATGTGCCATACCATTCAGTCCGGTGTTTCTCTCCCCACATGAAGTACAAAATATGTAACCATGCTCATCAAGCATCTCTTGGTCGATCTGATCACAGACCTTCCTATACTTTCTTTTTATCTTTGCCTTGTCGGCGCTGAGGGGCTTTAACCTTGACCTTACCTTCTTCGAAGTACTTTTGTTCGTCTTTGGTATCATACTCTTTAGCTTTTAGTCCCATGTACTTATTATATCGTAACGCAGCATTGTCAGTGTAGAACTGGTTCAATTCTGGAGTAGTGTTGTATTCAGCCAGCCCTTCATACTGAGCAGAGATCCAGTCAACATAGCCAGCATCCTCCTTATCGGCAGCTATTCGACCACGGATGAAGTGTACATACAGATGTGGATCTTCAACTGCTGATACATACCCCAGGTATTTAATGGAGACATCCTTCCAGGCCGCATAGAAAGCCAGGGTTCCGCTCTTATCCTTATCTTTAGTTATATCCAGGGCATCCTTATAATATTGAATGATCTGATCTACTAGCCCCTTCACCCGGTATATAGAATAATTATTCCTGGCTTTCTTAATGGCTATATTCACATAGGTTTGAAATCCAAAACTTTGCTCCAAGCTAAACATCCCACAAAACTCCTGGGCCTGCTTAGCCACCTCTTTAAGTGTGGTGTATCGTGCATCGGTAGGGGTGATGGTGGATGTCTTTATATTATTCTGCATATTGACCTGTTGGTATATTACATTGAAAGCTTCAGCCAGGTCTTTATCTACAGACACCACCCGCTTCATCTTCTTCTTGGTCTTGGCATTAGGCTGAACAATCACCCTATTCCGAATAGCATGCTTGTTCAACTTATGGAAAAGATCATTGACAATGATCACTGGATCTTCCTGAACAAGATTCTCTAATGCTTCAATTAAGGAGCTTCTTCTTACGTGGATTGATGGATCTCGCTTCATTATAAAATGATTCTAAATTAGTTATATACGCTGCTTTCGGCTCCAAACCTAATACTCTATCCACTCCTATCGCATTTACATCCTTACCAAACTCTTTAAACTCAGTAAGCTTAAGCAGTTTTGTTTTCTTATATTTGTAAAGCTTCTCCAGCATATTAAGAGCGGCCATCTCTGCCCCCAGGTCGGATATGACAACCACCTCCTTCACTGGAGAATTAATGATAATATCAGCCTGGTATATGCTAAGGTCTTTCCCCTGGGTGGAGCAGGCATTGTTACCTATGGTAGCTGCATCAGTCCACCCCTCCAAAAGGTATACCTTATCATATAGCCACAGGGCCTCCTCATTGAATATAACCTCGGATTTACCTATACCGTATATCTCTGTAGGTGGATTCTTATACCGGAATCCTTCCCCCCTGTCCATGAAATCCCTACCTATGAAGTAGACAATCTCCCCATCCTTCTTAAATGGTATTATGATATACCCGAAATAGGTATCACCATCACAGTACCCCACTCCAATCATGTCCAGGTAATTCAGATCGAACCCTCTATTTAGCTTAAGATAGTTCCTAGCCCGGGAAGCCATGGGTGTGTATCCCTCCAAGATTTGATGATACCCTTCTGGCAGGACCAGCTCTTTCCGAACTGTTGGTTTTGTACTCATGTAATCCATTACTCGAAGTCTGGGTACCATATCATCGATGATCAAGTAGGCATCAAAATGGTCACACCCCAGGTACTCCTTTACGAAACCAACTACCCCACCACTGTAGCACTTCTTCCAGCACTTCACAGCAAACCGGCCAGGATTCACAGCCAGCTTCCGAGATCTACAGAAGGGACACATCCCAATATACCAGCCATTGGTAGATTGCTCTAGTGGACCATGATGCTCATTAAAATAGCTGTATATTTTATCTGAATCAATCATCGTCTAGTCTGGTTAGGTCTGTTTCATCTTCAGCTTCCTCTACTTGCATGCGGGACTCATCTATCTTTATTATGCATTTATACTTCCCCAGGTAGCCGACCCCTTCCCGTTGGGCCACCGGAATGATTCTTCTAATGCCTTGCTCCAGCTCCGAATCAGTGGCACATATAGCGAACACAGCATGAGCAATCATCACCCGACCGAAATCTTCAGCGATATCAGTCATACTTAGAGTTTTTTTAGATATAGCAGCTCTATTAGCCTGAGATGGGGTGAAGCTAAAACACTCCAGCTTCTTGTTCAGATTCACGGCCTCATGATAAACTCTTTGAGACTGGATCCTATTATCTCTCTTCAGGTCCTCCTTAGAACTAGGAATGAATTTATCCAACGGGTCCCAAAATATTACATCCGGCACAAACCCATGCCTCTTCTTCAAGAGAGCTAATCGGTTCTCTACATCAGTAATGCTCTTGGAGTAAGCTGGGTAGTTATCGATAAACATATCCCCGCCCATGTAGAACTTGTTCAGCTCCAGCATACCATCCACTGTCTCCTTAGAGATAGCCCCATCGAACAGCTCATGAAGCTCACAGTCCAATATGGCCATCTTCAGCCTATTCCGGATAGACCTAGCCCCATTCTCTATATCGGCGTAGTACACATTGAGCCCATCCCGCATAAACCCCAAAGCCAAGCTGAGTAGAACACCAGTCTTGAAGTGCTTCGGGCCGGACATAAATACGATCAGCTGCGGAGAGTAGAAACCTCTTGCAGCCGTCAATTTATCAAGATCATGTAGGAATGTTGGGGTGCCCTCTATCCGCTCATCGGAGTGCTTATCTCTATCCGCTACCAGGAAGCCACTCTCTTTGAAAATGTCTTCCTCCCCGGGCAGGGCTAAAGCAGCTATTGGGGCTAACTGTTGGATGAACTCTTTGGAGCCTAGTTCGCCCTTCGCGAATCGCGAACCAAGAACCTCGATCTGCTTTTCCTGCAGACTATTGATAAGCTGATCCTCTATATACTGAACATCTCTGGGGTCTAAAGGAATATAGATATCCTCAAATACTTCACGAAGATCCTTAGCCAATGGCTCAGGCATGTCTCTCGTATTTGCAATCTCTTCCTCTAGAAATGCTGTGGCCTGCAGCCTACCTGGGATCTGGTTCTGAAATTTATAATATCTTTTCAAAACCTGAGAAGTCAACTTGAATTCTACCAAGTCGAAGGTGTCATCATTTATCGATTCAATGTACGACTTCCCGTTAGGAGACTGAACTAGGTAACACAGCAGGCTCAATTGAAACTGCTGATCCATTAAGTCTTTTTAAATCATTTATGCAAATGTAGGAATAATAAATGACAATTCCTAATCCGGGGCAGTAATTGAATCAAAAATATTTTGCATGACTATCTCTTCATCAGCTGTAAATAGATCATTTTCAATTCCGTAAAGTATCATATATTTATTCAACATTTTTACTAAAGAGTGCTCATAAAGTTCCCTATTAGGGAATCCATACATCTGCCGGCGATTCACTCCAGCCACATTTGCCGCGTATTTTTGTATATTAGTTGCCATTATGCGTATTTTGTTGTAAGAGCAGCAGCCCTGGTGAATACATCATCGATAGCCTCATAATCTAAATTGGTAAGGAGTCCAGGTAAAGCTCGAAGATCCAAATAAAGTTGAGCAGCATCTTTCCACTCCCGGTTGTTCAGCATGGTAGTAGCATCATCCCCAACTACCCCCTGAGCAGTATGGACCCTGTACATCATATCCGGCCATAGAGCCTCTGCAGTCACGGAGCTGTATTGATGGACCGCAATTGTATACTTCGCGGGCAGTCCGGCTATCATGGTGGCCATGTCAGTAACATCTACGTCGAACTGCTCTGTCCAATAAGCCGTTTCGGTACTAGGGGTCTTTCCGGTACCGGTCTGAATTAGCTTATATACCTTTGCGCTGTAGTACACATAAACATCGTTGGATGAAGAATACACATACGCAGTCCCTGCCTTATAAGTAGGAACTGTTACCAGATTGAGTTTATACCGGCCATCAGCAGTCACTGTATACCCATTTTGAATTGGGGCAGAAATTCCCTCCTTCGGGGTAGTAATGCCTACATCTGCTCCAGTAAGATCACTCAATACTGCCACCTCAACACCAGAAGAATCCAATATCTGAATAGCATATAAATCTGCAAAATCTGCAGCATCGTGCCCTACCTCATCAACAGCATCATACCATCCATCATCAGACATGAAAAGTATCCTTGTATTACCTCCTGTTACGGTAACTGATGCGCCATCATCTATTAAACTAAATACTGCCATGATATTTTATTTTTAAGTGTTAATCTAAAATAAGATAATCTATATGTTACTTTATTAAATCGTCAAAAGTCTCTGGGTTACCCTCCTTCTTCACAAGATCATCCCAGGATTTCGTATCATCATTCATACCCTTCTCAATCCTGTCCCGTACATTTTTAGGAATTTTCCACAGCTCATCACCCTCCTCCAGAGCATTCTCAGAATATCCAAGGATACGCCTGAATGGATACTCGGTATTGCCTTCTACAGCATCCGCTAATCCCTTAAGGGTGCGTATAGCCCCATCTACTGGTCGGCCGGTATAGTAACTAGCCGCTTTTCCTAAAGCATCTATATGCTCAAGAAATTCAGATACTGTGATATTATTCAAAATCTCTTCCATGAAATCTGGGTATTCACTCATCTCATCAATTGCTCTGTTAGCATCAGTGACCAAAGACTCCAATGGAGTAGCATGGTAGTCGTATGGTAGATTTCTTAAATGGTTCATCATTCCCTGCATAGCATCTCCAGCTATGAATATGTTATTAAAGTTACCGATCAATGCCCAAGCCTGATCGTTTCCATCCCACTTAAATCCGTTGCCGGCCATCTGAAACAATTGTGGAAGTAAAAAATGATAGATCGCCACAGTCTTCATGTTCTCTTTCCAATCCCCTCTACCATGTACCAGATTCCTGGCGGCTCCGGCAACCTTTCTGTGGTACTGCAAGGGAGATGTCTTGTACATAGTGAACCACTTGTACACCGGATTAGCCCTCTGATAATATGAAAGGTCTGCAATATTAGAGGCCTGCTGAGAATTCCTGGTAGCAAACTCAAACTCCCGCATGGCTGTGGTCCTAGCCTCTCTTTCACCAAGTCCTTCCTTTATTGCTTTATTATAATGATACCTATACACAGGCCAACCTCCGGCCACGATAGCTCCTTTATCACCCCACTTAACATTAAACATTAAAAAGTCTTTCCAGTTACCCTTCCCAGATATTACTCCAGCTGCGTCTTTCTGCATAGCACTTACAACATCCCGGTCCCATCCTACTTTATACCTCTCTTTAATATATTCAGATTCATTTAACACTTTCATGACCTCTCTATAATTTGTAGCGAAGTCAGCCAATCCAACCACAAACTCAGAAGTGGGTATATTATCAGCATAAGCCGGGAAGGAAGTCAACTGCTTTATTAATATTGTCGGCTTTATAGCTAGAGACCCTATAGTGAAGTTAGACCTTACCTTCGTAGCCCACCGCTCAAAATTGGTTATATCCTTTGGCCTCCGTCCAAAATCTTGCAGGAAGGATTTAAGATATGTATTATACTCTTCACCGAAGTTCTGCCGAATAGACTCAGATATAGTTCTGTCGCCGAACACAGCATTCATTTCCCTAAGTGGCTTAGCCCAGGCCTGAAAGAACAGCATCTTATCCATGTAATTCATCATCACCTTGTCCGCATCCATAAAGAGCAGCATCTTACCATGCCCTGGAGTACGAACCTTCAGGTGATTATTGCCAGCCAAAGCCCTGACATCAGTATGGGTCAGCATATGCTCCAGAGCCTGATCTGGATTCATTAATTTCTCAGCCACAAATATAGGTGAATATTTCTTATGCTGAGGCATGTCAGTGCTGAATATATCACGATATACCTCATTGACTAAATCATATATTTTAGGATAAAGCACATCCATCTGCCACTCACCCCATTCCTTAGCCCTGGGAGTAAGGATAGACTCCAGCTGCCTATATAAAGCTGTAGGCTCTCCTGTAGCATCAAAATATCCCTCAGCTATCATACTGTTGACCAGTTCTAGATCCTTAGTTTCCTGCCACTTCTTAATAGCTTCATTCATGGATATCATCCTGGTCTCCGTCTTGCCCTTACCTACCGGGATATCCAATTCATACAGGCGCTCAGAGTTATTACGAAGAATATTCTCTAATCTCTTACCGCCGGCACCCCATATTTTTTCTGCGGCAGCATTAGTATCTGTTCTGAACTGAATCTTATTATGGCGCTCTATCTCCTCTGCCCTAATCACAGACCCACCAAATTTTTTATTCAAGTAGCTTTGCATAGGAGCTGAAGACTTATCAAACTTCGATAGCTTATCCAACATAGTGAACCAGCTATCCTGCCCCACCCAATCAAATAATTTCTTAAACTTATCGTAGGTAGCTATGTCTGCTCTATCTGGAGCCAACCTTGGATCCAGCTGTACTTTCTTCTTGCCGGCATTGAGCACATTGAAAGAGTTCTGAATGATGTCTCTCCGCTCCTGGGACCTGACCATCCTCTTGGCTGCTCCAAGGGTACGTCCCTGCTTCCGGATTGATTCTATATCAGCTACCCTACTTTTCAGATAATCCAATGTTGGACTAGATGTAGCGTTCAGTACTCCGTGGAAGCTAAGCTCCTCTATTCTATCTAGTATAGCGTCACTCTCCGGGCCCCATGGATCCTCTGCCAACTTCTCCTGAAGAGCGTCAATCTCTTCCTGGGCCTTAGCCCAATCACCATTAACCATAGCCTCCCTAGCCGCTTTCAGCTTATCAATGTAAGCCGGGTCCATTCCCTTACCCTTACGGATATCAGTCTTAGGGTCTTTCTTCTGGTATGATGGTGGAGCGGTTTGTTTATCTAGCTTATCATAGGCCCTGTCCATCTCTGCCAACTCTTCCCTGAACTTGGCATCGGTAATAGCTTGATCGATATAATCCATCACCCGAATCACAGAACCCGGATCATTCACATCCATCCCGGCCAGCCTACGAGCTATAGTCTTAGTGGTTCGAACTCCTAAGCTGCTACTGAAATCTGCAGTACTTATGAATGTTTGAATATCTTCCCGAGCTTTCTTCTGGAACTTAGCGATGTCCTTAGCTATCCGGCTCTGCATTTTAATCTGATCCTTCAGGACAGCATACTCACTCACCAGTACTCTGTTCCGAATAGGCTTTCCTTCTACAGCCTTATCAATCCTCTTCTGGATGGTGGTCTTAGGTGGCTTAATGCCAAGTATACTACGGATCATGGCTATCCTGGATGCCTCAGTTGGCAGCTTACCCTTGGGTTTCTTTTGAACCAATGTAATGGTCTCCCCATTTTTTAAATCATATATAGCTTTCTGCCCATACTTATTACCAAGATCCACAGCCTTACCAAGTGGCAGCGTACTAGACACATCTATATATGTTTTTCCATCAGCACCTTTCCAGGTACCGATTGTGAGCACATCCTCATTCCCCTCAAATATACTTCTATTCTTATCAATGTAGTCAATCAGGTCCCGCTCTGTGATCTCTCTTCCTTCTATTATTTGTTCCCTGTTTGGGAAGATGGAAACACTAGCACCGTCATAGCCCATCAGGTTCTCACCTATAATAGTAAAGGTAGATCCACCAAAGGCTTTATGACTCCTTAGCTGACTCTTTGTATCTGGATCACTTTTTTCCTGCTGTGGTCCCTTCTCCAGCATCCGCTCTCCAAAAGCAACCACATCTTGGTAGAATTGCTCATGAATTTTGGCATCCTTATGATATGCTCTATGAACTACATTCTCATTAATGTCCCCCTCCTTACCAAGCTGTTCCCCTAATTCAGTGCCTTTATAGGCAGCCAAGTTATACACATTCACATGAGAAATCACATCTTCATTCCGGCGCTTAAAGGCCATAGTATTGGCATAGGTCTCTGCAGTCTCGCTCCACAGCTTTCCATCAATCTTACCTGACATCCCAACTATAATGTTTGGAATAAACTGCAGACCCTGCTCCCGGATCTTCTCTACAGCTTGGTCAATGGTCTTAGTGCGGTGGGGCTTGTTGATATTCTTCAATATCTCATCATTGTAAGACTCCACTCCGAGCTCCACATACTTTATCCCGGACTCCTTAATCAATTTAGGGTCCAGCTTATTAAAGGCCGGTGCAGTGGTTTGAATTATAAATCCCCTGAAGTCTGGGTTGGCCTCCTTAATCTTATTGTATGCATCCTTTAACTTATCGGCATTCTTAGCCTGACCAAATGTTTTATCGTCCACATAGACCAGCTCATAATTATAATCTTTGAAGCTCTCGATCTGGGCATCTATGGATTCCGGAGACTCTGCTCTCACAGTATTGTCTACCGTACAGAAAGCGCACTTATGACGACATCCCTTCGATAGACACAGCCTGGGAACGGTCTTAGTTCCTTTAAAGTGACGAGTATCCTTCCCCTCTTTGAACTCGTATCCCATGTCTTCAACAGCCCCCTTGAGGGTATCGAAGAATTTCACGTTGGGATTATCCTTGAAATATTTCCCATCCACATAGCCACCGGCCACTACTTTAATATCAGGATTTAATTTGTATAGCTCCTCAGCTATATTTTTGATGTGTCCTTTATTAACATCCATTACGCTGAACATCACTGACGAATACCCGGACTCAGCAATATGCTTAGCGGCTGCGATAGGATCTCTGATAGCCATGAAGTCAGCATCTGTAACACTATTAGCAGCCTCTACTGCCCAGGTAGGCACCTCCCAAAAATCAGGAGATTTCCAATAACCTTCCCGAGACTTATACAGCTGCTCAAAATAACCAGCAGTTGCATCTGCTCCACCCGTAACTCCGGGATGTATCTGCACCAGTAAAGTATTACCGGTTTTATCTTTACTGGTCTTAACCAGTATATTAGATTTCTTTGGACCGACTGCATCTGCTCCACCCTGATATGTATCTGATGTGGTTAGCTCCCCGGTGCCTGCTGCTTCTCCATAGTACTCCTCCCAAGCATCCATGAGAGCCTTCTCAAACCTCTTCCGCTCTATCTTGGTGAGATCCTTGTAAAACTTCTGTGCCTTGATACCATCTATAGCCCTACCCACACCTTCAGTGAATCCTGCTCCAGCCTCAATCGTCCTGGCTATCATCTCCACACCAAAGTCGAAGGCCTCCGACATATATGGTGGACGTATCTGCAACGACCCAGGCTCTGGCTTTAGTTTCCCCTTGGCCCCTCTAAGCTTCTCAGCAGTGGCTTTCATACCACCAGCTATACTCTGCCCAGTACCGCCCTTGAGAACTTCATACTCTCTGATAGCCGTGGCGGTTTCAAAGTCGTGTACCTCTGGAAGAGTCCCCTCCAAAGATTCAAACTTATCCAGCTCCAGGAATAAATCCTTCTTAGAGTCAAACCCTTTACGCCCTAACACATATCTTCCCTCCTCTATTGCTGGCTCTTCTGCTTTGATTCTTCGATTTATCTCAGCCTCCACCTTATTCTTAGCGGACTGAAGTTTCTCTGTTACGGCATCTAACTCCTCCTTCGAAGTAATATTAAGAACCTCTCCCTTAACCTCCGGGAAGTAGTTACGCATGGTCTTACTACGAATGGACCCACTCTCCCCAATAGCAGCCAAATCAGAAAGCATCTTATTAATCCCATTCTCTGGATGGTCCAACTTAGCCTGCAGCCTAGGAATTGTTTCAAACCCAAGCTCAATTTCTTCCGTAGTATATGGAGTAGCTTGTTCCCGAGCAGCCTTAATTATGTCCGGGGTTAATTCCTCTATCGAAGCTGGCTCTACTTCTTCCTTAACCCTGAACAACCTGGTAGTAGGATCTTCTCTTTTCTCAGCCTTGAACTGCTCATACGCATCGAATAATTTCTCCGCCAGCTTCTTCTGCTCTGGGGTCCTCTGACTAGGTAAAAGCTGTGAGGATACAGATAATTGTTCGTTTGTAACCCCTCCCTCAATACCGGCTTTTATAAGAGCAGCATCCAGTTCAGTCTGATTACTCCTGGTAAGATTAGCCATCTCTCGCAGCTTACCTGACTCAGATATTCCTGTCTCTATATCCCGAACAAACCCCATGGCTTCTGTACCGGTAGAAAAGATCTCTACCTGAAGAAGTGTACCATCTTTGGCGTATGTGGATACTGTAGTTCCTTCCGGACCCTCTTCCATGCTAACCCTATCAACAATAGGCATTTCATATTCGAACTTAGCCTTCTCATATATCTTAGCCTTGGCACTGAACGGAACTTTCTTATCCTTCAGAAAAGCTTCCATGTCTTTTTCGTTCTTAAGCATGGACCCCAAAGGATCTCTATAATCAAAATCCTTAACGTGACTTCTCATGACTTCCAGCTCAGCAGCACTAAAATCCCCCCTTCCAGATGGAGGCTTCGCCCGGGAGTGCATAGCTCGCATGTTCAACACAATGGCCGACATATTAATCACATCCTGCTTACTTACATCATGCCATCTCCGCTCACTATCCAACATAGCATCCCCTATGGTAAATATTCCAACCTCACCAACACCTGTTCCAACACCAAAACTCCTATCAACAAGCCTCTTAGATACTGACCCATCCATCATCTTCATCATCAACCATCTATTGTTCTTGGCATAGCTTGCCCCAAGTCCAAACACCCCAACACCCAAACCAAGAAACCCAGAATGAGTAGAAGCCTTTATGTTCTGCTCCCAATTAATCTCATCCAGTTTTGCTCCCTCACCAAACTGAGTGGATAAATCACCTATCCCAGCATAATTACTAAGAACCACCCCAGGCTGCACTACTGAATTTAACTTCATAACCGCTCCTTTGGTATACTCCTTAGCTAGAGCCCTGGTCATACCGGCCTGAACCAACTTCTCCTCAGTATACATGGTAGCATATTTCAGCGGTAACCTGCTTGCGACATTATACCCCACACCAAATGCATTAAAAAGTGGATAATCTATTGTAATGGCTAAGGCCCCCAGTGCCGCATCCTGAACCTCATTTGGCTTATATGACATCATAGACTCCTGGTTCTGGGCGTAGATACCTCTATAATAATCCCCCACTGTTCGATTAGGATCAAAAGAACCATACGAAGCAGCAGTTATTAAAATGGAAGCTTTCCCCATTATCGAATTATTGGACAGATAATCGATAAGAAATTTACCAGCTTCTGGTAATTGTTTCGTTACATACTCTTCCGTAGTAGGTCTAGCCAGCCAACGAGACAGCTCCGGGCCCACTCTTCCGTCCGGGTCCCGGGTTCCATATATAGTAGCCTGCTTCTGCCTTCCGGCTTCTATAGCTCTGGTGGCCGCTTCTCCAGCATGGTATTCGTAATGAACCTGCTCCTTAGATTT
>Ga0307378_10003667_pt1 | contig 22331 bp, 17 predicted proteins | sample UN1MG_FD_202238 | JGI IMG/M metagenome (GOLD analysis project Ga0307378, IMG submission 202238) | Soil microbial communities from Risofladan, Vaasa, Finland - UN-1 | ecosystem: Environmental > Terrestrial > Soil > Coastal area > Acid sulfate soil | place: Finland: Risofladan, Vaasa | collected...
TCTAACCGCGAAATTGCGCCTGATTCTCCCGGATTCCGAAGGGATCCACCGCCGTTAAGCTGAATCCACGCATGCCCTGCCGTAGGGCACGTGGCTTGCACCTCACCCATTTGTATTTGGTGTAATTCGCCCGCCTCCCTAGCAGCCGGGCCTTTGCGTGGTGCGATGACTATGACCTCGACAATTCAAGCCGCATCGATCGGGAGAGAGGCCTCTCGACATGTCCCCTTGCTGTTCGGCCGGGCCCTCAAGATGCTGTGGCCGATCGCCGACGCCACCGTGGTGGTTGGCTTTTCTGTGTTGGCGGGGCTGGCCTATCACTGGATTGCCTATGGCCAACCAGGACCGGTCCTGGGCTACGCTAAGATTGGGCTTGTGGTCGCCTTGTTCCGCTGGGCCCTGCAGAATCCGCTTTCCACGGTGTCCTCCCGGCCGCGGGGATCTTTGCGCTATCAGCTCTATCTCTGGAACGGGGCCTTCCTCTGCCTGCTCCTGCTCGGCTTTTTCGGCAAGATCTCCGACAGCTATTCGCGCGGGACGATTCTCCTCTTCTACCTTTCCGGTTTTCCCGTTCTGATTTTGTGGCAGGAGGCCTGGAAGTGGTTCGTGCGGGAGGGCTTCAGCGCGGGGCGCCTCGCCGTGCGCAAGGGGTTGCTGATCGGCACGCTCGCCAAAATCGATGAGTTCCGGCGCAAATACCGCCCTGCTCATGCCGGCATGATTGTCAGTGACATTGTCGTGCTGCCGGAAGAAGCGCTCAGGGATACGCCGGCAAGCAACGTCATTCTCAACGAGGGGATAGGTCGCGCAATCGAGCTGGTCCGCATCTCCAGCGTTGACGACGTGGTCGTATTGCTGCCGTGGTCGGCGACAGCCGCGATAAACCTCTGCGCGGATCGTCTCATGACCGTCCCGGCATCGGTGCAACTAGGTCCGGAGTCCATCTTCGATCGGTTCTCGCAAGTTCACTTGTCACGCCTGGGCCCGGCGACAATGCTCAATCTCATCCGGCCGCCGCTCACGCGGCTCGAGGTTTTCACCAAGCGGGCATTCGACTTCTTCGCGGCGCTCGCCCTGCTTATCGTGGTTGCTCCGCTGCTTCTCATCGTCGCCATCCTCATCAAGCTGGACTCCCCTGGGCCGATCTTCTTCCGGCAGCGGCGGCATGGCTTCAATCAGAGGCCGTTCAGGATCTTCAAGTTCCGCACCATGAGCGTCACCGAAGACGGCGACGTCGTCGCTCAAGCCGTCAAGAACGATCCGCGCGTCACAAGGCTAGGCCGCTACCTGAGGCGCTGGAATCTCGACGAGCTCCCACAGCTCGCAAACGTGCTCCTGGGCCACATGTCCCTGGTCGGGCCGCGCCCCCACGCGCTGACCCATGACCGCGACTTCGAGAAACAGCTCGCCTTCTATGCGCGACGCCACAACATCAGGCCCGGCATTACGGGATGGGCGCAGGTCAATGGTTGGAGAGGGGCAATTGACACGGAAGAGAAGGTCAGGGCGCGCGTCGAGCATGACCTCTACTACATCGACAACTGGTCGTTGACGCTGGATCTCTACATCCTCGCGCTGACGGTTCTGTCCCCGAAGTCTTTCCGCAACGCCCACTGAGACGCCTCGCGTCGTCCTCGCTTACGACCTGGGGCTTGTGCGTGAAGGCGTAGGGTGCGCTTCGGTCCCGCGCCATCGCAGCGTTCCATCCGCCGCCTTCCGTGCGCGACATCAACCGGAGGGCGTACTTGGTCCCAGAAGTGTTTGGCCCCAGAAGAAGCCAGCAGGGCGGAACCCGTCGGCTCTGATCAGGCGGCCATCGTTAGGACCGAGGCACAGCGCCTGCCGTCCAACATCTGGAGCAGCTCCGAGGCGGCGGCCGCCGTCGTCTCGCGGGACGTCGCCGATGCTCTCGACAGGAACAGCACGGCCTGTGAGGCCGCGATCAGAGCGCCGGCGTTGCGCTCGCGCTGTAGGATGCCTCCGTCGATCAGCGTGAGCTCATAACCCGCTGCCAGGCGGCCTAGCTCCTCGGAGAACGCGTGCCGATTGGACAGGCTGTAAGGCACGATGGCGTCGCTCGCCAGGGACAAGAACGACAGGCCAAGACGCTGATCCGTGACCACGTGCTCTTCGAGATTGGTGGTCGCGCCCTGCATGTCGTTCGCGTCGAAGACCTTGGACAGCGCCGGGTCCGCGCTGTTTGCGTCGATCAACAGCGTGCGGATTCCCGAGGATGTGGCGGCGGCGGCAAGGCTCAAAGCCAGGGCGCTCTTTCCTTCGCCGGATGCCGCCGACGTCAGCAGCACGACGCGCGGCTGCCCCGCCGTGTCAAAGTCGACGAGATAGGAGAGCAGGCGGAACATTGACGCGCGGAAGGCCGAAAGTGGATTGCCCTCGATGGTCTCGAGCACCAAGTCATAGAAGCTTGCATTCTGGGGACGCCGACCGAGGATCCGCTGCATCATGCTGGGCTTGGCATGGAGCGTCGGAATGGAGACAAGCGGCTTGAAGCCGGTCGAGGTGAGGAGCTCCGTTCCGGAATATATGCGGCCATCGAAGAACTCCGTACCCAAGGCAAGGGTGCAGCCAAGTACGGAGCCGAAGGCGAACGCCAATGCGAGCGTGAGGAGCTTCTTGGGCCAGCTCGGCCGCCCGGGGATCACTGCCGGCGAGATGATGCGTGCATCGGGCGTGTCGACGCGCTCGACCTCGTTCAGCTCTTTCACGCGGGACAGAAAGCTCTCATAGACGGTGCGAGTCGTCTCGGCCTCCCGCTCCAATTCGCGCAACTTGATAAAGGAGCTGTCATTGGCGTTGGCCTTCTGGCGAGACGCGGCAAGCGCGTCCTGGGCAGCCTTAAGTCGCTGCTTGGCCTCGTCGTAGTCCAGATCGGCGGCCTTGGCGACGCGCTCGACCTCGATCTTGATCAAGCCGCGCAAGCGCTCGACCTCCGAACGGGCCTGGATCTGAGTGGGATGCGATGGCAGCAGGCTCGCGCTGAGTATTGCCTCCCTGCGTGACGCAATGGCGTATTGTTCGCGGAGCCTGGCGATCGTATCAGAGCCAATGGCACTGGCTGTCATGTCCGGATCGAGACCCTGACGCAGCATGCGGTGGATCTGCTCCCTCTTTGCTTCGCTCGCGGCCATCTCAGACTGAGCCTCGGTAAGCTTCAGATTGAGATCCTCGAGTTGGCGGGTATTTATGAGGACGCCGTTTTCACCTTGCTGCAAATTGTGCGCGGCCCGGAATTTCTGTACCTGGCTTTCTGAATTCAGGAGCCGCTCACGAAGCTTGTCCAGTTGCCCGTACATCTGCGAGCTGGCGCTCTGGCTAATCTCGACCTTCGTCTCCGCCTGATCCTTGAGGTATGAGCGGGTGATTGCCTGAGCGATGTGAGCCGACTTGACCGGCTCCTTCGTGGTGACCTCGATCTTTATCACGTATGTCTGGTCGTCCCGCGTCACCTCGATCTGCTCTCGCAGCGCCAAGAGGGCGCGGTCTTCGGGGCTGGTAGCGACGTCGGAACCCGCGCTAAAGACGGACAAGATGGAACCGACGATGCGCGCGAGTGGGCTTACATCCTCGCCGTTGAACTCCGGATCCTCGGCAAGGTGTTCCGACTCGACGACGGGACGCAGCACGGCGTCGGAGAGGATCACCTTCACCTGGCTGTCCACGAGTGCGAAGTTTTCGCCGGCGGAGGTGCCAAGGCCCGAGGGCACCACCTCGTTCTGAACCGTGTTCTTCTTCCGCGGATCGATCAGAATGTCGGTGGCGGCGGTGTAGTAAGGCGTCGCCACCAGCAGATAGGCGACGGCGAGCGCCATCACGACCACGATGGTGGTGGCTATCAGGTGAAGCCTACGTCGCAGGACCTTGAAGATGTCTGCGAATGTGGGGTTTAAAGCGTAAGCAGACTCGATTTCCATGGCAGTCAAATCCCTGTTGGCTCAAGGGTCTACGTCGCTCGTAGAGTGCAAGATTCATGCTCACGCTAGGATGCGCTCCGAGTCTTGCTGGTGGCGGTTAATGCCCTGCAAAGCTTGCCTCGGAGAGGCGTCCCGCGCGAGAATCGGCGCTTTCATCGTTAACTTCGCCTTGCGCACCCCGGACCCGGCCTGCTGATACGGGCCGCGCTGTGCCAAACTGGGACGGCGACCTGCTGTGTCTAAGCGACCGCCGCTTCGGTGGCGCGTAGGTCGAGGTCCAGAAGGCCCTCGGCGAGCAGCATTCTGATATGCGCGATGCGCTGGTAACGTGGTCCCTCGAAGTCCTCGAGCGTGATGCTCGCTCCGAGGTAGCTTCGATAGAGCTGCTCCGCCCCTTTGTGCGCATCCCACCGCGGCTTAAACCGCGGAAGCACGCGCTGGATCTTGTCGAAGTTCACGCGATAGGACCGGTTGTCGGGGCCGGCATCGGGCGCATACTCCAAGCGGCAGTTCGGCACGACTTTCGACACGATCTCGGCGATATCCCGAATGCGGTAATTGTGCGCGGTATGCCCCACATTGAAGGCCTGATTGGAGACGGCCTCCTCGGGTGCCTCAAGCGCGGCAATAAAAGCGCTGGAGATATCCTCGATATGGACGATCGGCCGCCATGGCGAACCGTCGGACTTCAGGTAGATGGAACCCTTGGTGACCGCCCACGCGACGAGGTTGTTGAGAACGATATCGAAGCGCAGCCGTGGCGATACCCCGTAGGCCGTGGCGGGCCGCATGAAGGTGGGACAGAATCCATCGCCGGCAAGTCGCGATACGTCCCGCTCCGTGCGTACCTTGGAGACACCGTAGGCCGTGAGGGGTTTCAGTTCGGCCGTTTCGTCAACCATCCCATCGCAGGCAAGCCCGTAGTTGCTGCAGGATGAGGCGAACAAGAAGCGGTTGACGCCGGCGGCCTTGGCGCTTTCGGCCAGGCGAACGCTGGCGCGGTAGTTGATGTCGTAGGTGAGTTCCGGATCGATGTCGCTGAGGGGATCGTTCGACAGCGCGGCAAGGTGAATGACAGCATCGAAGCCCTCGAGGTCAGCGGGGCGCAGATCGCGCACGTCCCGACCCAGGTTTGGAACCGGCCGGATGCCGCCGGCCTCGGGAAAGGTGCACCGCTCGTAGAGATCGATGTCGCAGCCGACGACGTCGTGCCCTGCCTCGATGAGCTTGGGCACCATGACCGTACCGATGTAACCCAGATGTCCCGTGACCAAGACCTTCATCGCTGGTTCCTTCATTTGATACGCCTTCTCGATCATCCGATCGTCGCCGGCGTGTCCAACAATCCGTGGCTCTCAAGCAGATTGGCCACCGTGGCGATGGCGTCGAACGGCATTTGTGCGCGCTCGGCGATGTCGAACAGAGTGTGCCGTCCATCGCAGAGATTGAGCGTCCACAGCATCGCCATGTTGAGGCTCTGCGCGTCCTTGTCGCCGCCGATGGCCGAGTAGAGGCCGCGCCTGCCGAGCTGCGGCTCACCCTTGGGCTTGAGATTGACGAGAACCCGGTCGCTATCGACGATGTCCAAGGTCTCGACGATCCAGCGGAAGGATGCTTCCAGATGCTCTGGCGCTATGAAATCGAGGTTGTCCGCCGAGGTGTGATATTCCGGAAAGGTGCCGAAGCGGCTGCGCTGGAACAAGCCAACCGGCAAATCGTAGCCGGGCGAGCAGTATTGTCGCTCGTCGTAGCCGTAAGGGAAGAAGTCCAGAAGCTCTGCTTCCCGCCCGGACTGTCGCAAAACATGGACCATTGCCCGATCGATGAGGGCATCGCCTCGTCTGCTTCGCTTGTATGTGGGGCCGCCGGCATCGCCGACGCAGGAGACGACGAGGCCGTGCTTGATCCTGCCCACGTCGGCATCGTTCTTGGCAAGCCAAGCGATCGCCCCGATCGTGCCGGGAGCGAATAGGAAGCGGTAGCTCAGCCGCGTCTTTCTGGACGACAGCGCCTGTGCGAGGAGTGTCAACAACGCGAGGCCGGAGCAATTGTCGTTGGCGAGCGACGGATGACAAATATGCGCCGACAGCAGCACCTCGTCCGCCGATTCTCCCTGGTGGAAGTATTCCCCCCAGGTCAGGACGCCGGGCTCTAGCCGAGAGTCGATTTCGACCTCAAACTCGCCGCCCGCCTGCTCGAGAGCCATGAGTTGGCGGTGGGAAATGCAGAACCCCCAATTGTCCGCATAGTAGGAGGTCCGATACGGGATGAGGTCGGGCTGGTCGGGCAACGTGAAGATATGCGGGCGAAGCTCCGAAAGCGTCATCCTGCGTTTGACGGGATGGCTATAGCCGAGCACGTGAAGATTGGACCGCCGAAAGTCGACGACGCGCTCGCCGGCGGCGTTCTTGATATATGCGTCCGCGACGTTCCATTCCTTGGGCACCGTCCAGTCGAGCACCTTCGTCCCGGTCGAGACCTCATGGCGCTCGATCGGAATGTGCCGGCCAAGGACGTCCAGGGTCTGGCGCACGCCGTCGCCGGTAAGGCTGCGGCAAATCGGGAAGATCTCGGCCGCGAGCGCGTAGATGTCCTCGCCGATACACGCCCGCTCGAGGAGCGGCTGTAGCCTTCTCTCATGCGTCACTGACATCAGCATGGGGAACTCCCGGGCATGGCGCGAACCGGCATTAGCCAGCCAGCCTGGATTGCGGCGGGGGCGCAAGCTTCGCGGCGGCCGGGCGCAAATGGACGGTCTCGGCTACCGGCGATTGCAGGCTCGGATCGATGACGCGAACGCTCGGGATCGACACGACGAACTTCGCACCCCAGTCGCCGACATGGCGCATCTGCGCGACGATCTCATCCTTTAGGTTCCAGGGGAGGATGAGGATGTAGTCGGGCTTTGCCTGGTCGATCGCCTCGACCGGATGGATCGGAATGTGCGTCCCCGGCGTGAAACGGCCATGTTTGTGGGGGTTCCGGTCCACCGTGAAATCCAAGAAGTCGGGACCGATACCGCAATAATTCAGAAGCGTGTTGCCCTTGCCTGGCGCGCCATAGCCGCAGATCCGCTTGCCGTCATTCTTGGCGGCGATAAGGAACGAGAGCAGATCCCGCTTGGTGCGCTCCACTCTTCGGCCGAAGCCCATATAGGCGTCGATGCGATCGAGCCCGAGCGTCTTCTCCCGCTCGATGAGGGCGGTCACGCGGGGTCCAACGACATGGCGCGACTCCGACCGCGCGAGATAAGCGCGCAACGACCCTCCGTGGGTCGGAAGCTCCTCCACATCCACAAATGCCAAACCGTGCGCCTGGGCGATGCGGTTCACCACGAGGGCCGACAGATACGAGAAATGCTCGTGATAGATCGTATCGAACTGGTTCTCCTCCATCAGCCGAGCCAGGTGGGGGAACTCCAGCGTTGCGATACCGTCAGGCTTCAGAAGAAGGCGGATGCCGGCGACGAAGTCGTTGATGTCCGGCACATGGGCAAGGACGTTGTTGACCACAACCAGATCTGCGCTGCGTCCCTGTTCAACGAGCCTTTCTGCAAGATCGACACTGAAAAACCCAACAGTGGTCGGTATGCCCTTCGCCCGTGCCACGGCCGCAACATTGGCCGCCGGCTCGACACCGTGTGCCGGAACGCCCAGCGGACCAAAGTGCTGCAGAAGGTAGCCGTCGTTCGACGCAAGCTCGACGACCAGGCTGTCACTGCGAAGCCCGAGACGCTGCGTGATCATCTCGCAATAGGCTTTGGCGTGTGCCACCCACGACGTCGAATAAGAGGAGAAATAGGCGTACTCGGCGAAAATATTGTCGGGGCTCACATACTCGCGAAGCTGCATGAGATAGCAGTTATCGCAGACCAGAACATGCAACGGATAGAATGGCTCCATCGCATCCAGCTTATCGAAAGCCACAAAGCTTTCGCATAGCGGCGACATGCCTAAATCGACAAAGGTGTGATGCAATGGCGTTCCGCAATGCCGGCAGCACGGTTGTGCCTTGGTCGTCTCGGTCGCCGCGTCCGTCGTCTGCTTCGGGATAGGAATATTCATTGTCGCTGCTCGAAATCCGTTCACTGTCATGCGCTGCCCCGTGCGCTTACACGGCTTCACGGCACTCGCGGTTGCTCATGCGCCACTTGAGAGTCTGTTGGATAGACTCGTGAGTCTTAAAAGAGCGGTCCTTGTCCGAGATCGCCGCGACTGACATCGGCCATTCAAGCCCGAGCGCCGGGTCGTCATGGTGAAGACCTCCTTCGGCCTCCGGCGTGTAGAACGCGCTCATGTGATAGCTCATTACGGTATTGTCGCTGAGCGTTTGATAGCCGTGCGCGAAGCGCTCCGGCAGGTAGAGCGCCCGCCAGTTGTCCTCGTCGAGCTCGACGGCAACGTGCTTCAGGTAGGTGGGGCTTTCGGGTCGCAGATCCACGACGATGTCGATCGCCGCGCCGCGCAAGCAGCGAACCAGCTTGGCCTCGGTCGCCGGCGGATACTGAAAATGCATGCCGCGCAGCGTGCCAGCTTTCGTGTTGAAGCAGAGGCTCGATTGTGCGGTGACCGGCTTCAGGCCGTGCGCCGCGAACTCCTTCTCGCAGAACTCCCGCGCGAAGAAGCCACGCTCATCCTCGTGACGCTCCAAGTCGACGACGAATGCGCCTGAAAGGCTCGTTTCGGTGAAAAGCATCGGCTCACTCCTTAAGCGCCGCCGTCAGGCAGGGTCGTGTTTACTGTGCGTTAACCAAGGGACCAGAGACCTGCTCATGGCGCCGGTACATCTGTGGTGAGAAGTGCATGTAACGGGCCAGAGTCATCCTTGTTCGAAGCAATTGATTTTCGCTTCAGCTGTCCCGGGCTGGTGCGCACGACCCGCTTCATGTCGTGTCAAAGTGAAACTGAATGGCCACGTTTCTCCCCAGAAAATGGCCCTTAGCACGCCCGTTTACCCTCATCCGCTTGGCATCGATCGTGCAGCTATAGGCGGATCAGTTTGGCAAGCCGGAGTCTGGTGATGAAAGTCGTTCTCTTTTGTGGCGGCCTTGGAACGCGCATTCGCGAATACTCGGAAGCAATTCCGAAGCCAATGATCCCTGTCGGCAGTCAGCCGATCCTCTGGCACGTTATGCAGTACTACGCCTCTTTTGGACACAGGGACTTCACGCTTTGCCTTGGGCACAAAGCGGACGTGGTAAAGGAATTCTTCCTCGGCTACCGGCGCGAGGTTTACAGCGACTGCGTCATTTCCAACAACGGCTCGAATGTTGAGCTGCTCGGCCGACAGAATGACGATTGGCGCGTCACGATGATCGACACCGGCATTTGGCGGAACATCGGTGAGCGGCTCTGGGCCGTACGACATCTGGTGCAGGACGAGGAGATGTTCCTCGCCAATTACAGCGATGGCCTTTCCGACGTCGATCTCGATGCGATGGTGGCGGACTTCAAAGCAAGCGGCAAGATCGCTTGCTTCCTGGCGGTGCCGCCGCCCGTGACGTTCCATTTCGCGGAGATCGGCGACGACAAGCACGTCTCGAAAATGACACCGGCCGTTCGCTCATCTCTGTGGATCAATGGCGGGTTCTTCATCTTCAGACGCGAGATTTTCGACTACATGCGGCATGGCGAGGAATTGGTGATCGAGCCGTTTGCGCGCCTAATCGAGGAAGGTCAGCTTCTCGCCTACAAGCATCACGGCTTTTGGCGGTCGATGGATACATTGCGCGACCGGCAAGTGCTGGAAGAGATGGTCGAGCAGGGCCGTATTCCTTGGGACCGGCGCGAGACTCTCGTCAATCGCGTCGCGGCGGAGTAAGCGAGCGCATGCAGCCTCTCTCACTAGCAAAGCCAGGCCAACGGCTCAAAGTTCTGTGCCTCGGCGCTCATTCCGACGACATCGAGATCGGCATCGGCGGAACGCTTCTCGCTTGGATCGATGCCGGCGTGGAACTCGACGTGGTTTGGTGCGTGCTGAGCGCGGGCGGTCCTCGCCGGGCCGAAGCGATTGCTGGCGCCGAAGCAATCCTCGAGAAGGCGAGGTCTCGGCATATCGAACTTGCCGAGTTCCGCGACGGCTATTTCCCCTATCAGGGCGCGGACATCAAAGCGTGGATCGAGGACCTGAAGACGCGGGTGAATCCGGACATCATCTTCACCCATCGCGGCAACGATGCCCACCAAGATCACCGCGAGGTCTCCCGCCTCACGTGGAACGCGTTTCGCGACCACCTTGTGCTCGAGTATGAAATCCCCAAATGGGACGGGGACCTTGGGCAGCCAAATTTTTACATCGCGCTTCCCAGGAAGGCCATGGACCGCAAGATCGAAGTGCTCGAGCGTTGCTTCGGGACGCAACGGTCCAAGGATTGGTTCGATGCGGATACCTTCCGCGGGCTCGCGCGCCTGAGAGGCATGGAGTGCAGGGCGCCGGAGCGGTTCGCCGAGGCCTTTGTCGCACGAAAGCTGTGTTTTGACTGCGTGCCTCAACTGACCGCCGGCATGTCCGATTTGACCGCAGATGCGCGCGACCTTCGAGAGTTGTCGCTCACAACGTCATGAGCAGGGTCAGAGAAGAAATCCAATGAGCAGCGTCGACGTGGTCATCCCCTGCTTTCAATATGGGCGCTTCCTCCGAGACAGTGTCGATAGCGTCCTACGCCAGGATGTCGGCGCGCTGCGCGTACTGATCATCGACAACGGCTCTACCGACAACAGTCTCGCTGTGGCGCGTCAGCTCGCGCGCGATAACCCGAGCGTGGAGGTCGTCGCGCATAAGCGTAATCTCGGGCCGACAGCCAGCCTCAACGAGGGCATCGACTGGGCGAAGGCCGACTACTTCATGACCTTGGACGCAGACGATCTCTTGGCTCCGGGCTGCGTGAAACGTGCCGTGTCGGTCATGGATGGCGACGACAGTATTGTTTTTTGCCATGGCGCTGAGAGGTTCATCACTGGCGACGAAACGATCGATCAGGCTTGGACTGGCTCAACATCGGATTGCGATTGGGCGACTGCGAGCGGCGAGGCGTTCATCAGCCGGCTTTGCTCCAAGGCCTACAATCTGGTGGCAAATCCCACAGTCGTCAGAAGGACGAAAGTTCAGAAGGCCGTTGGGTATTATTACCCCGAACTCAAATACGCCGACGACATGAATATGTGGATGCGATTGGCCATACGAGGACGAGTGGCCGAAACATCCGCGGTGCAAGGGATACGGCGTATCCATCCAGGGCAGCAGACACAGTCCTACAGAGATGCTCCGGTCAGGGACCTGATCGAGCACCTGAACAACTTCGAGCATTTCTTCTGCCACGAAGGGAGAGAGTTGCCCGCCGCGCCAAGAGATCGGGCACGAATGCTTCGACGTACGGCTTTCAACGGGCTGTATGCAGCGGGGGCGCTGATGCTCCAGGGACGCTTGAAGCAGAGTCTGCCATGTATCCGGTTCTCCATGACAACGTGTGGCGGCTTGCTGGGCCCTTCCCGTCGGCGCACGTTCGAGGTGGCCGACGCAACCTCACGCAATGGATATTGATCTCCCAAGAAAGCGCTGGCCGTCGGGCCACCCGATCACCTTGAATGCGGCGGGAAACGGGGGGCGCTTCGCGTGCGAGATTGGTACGCACGAAAGTCACTTCCTTAACCCTTCGTATGAAGTGCCGAGTGTCTCGCGCCGGTTCGCCTCATTTTTGCAGGATGCGTGCAATACGGCTTGGCACCAATCGTGCTTAATCTCAGCACGCGATCTGGTGGGACCTGGCCCAGGCGATGGCGGGGCATTCATGGGAGGGCTCGCTAGTTGACTGGAGACTTCATCAAGCAGCCCATGTCTACGACGACCTTCGTTGCCGAGCTTGAGCTTGCGCCGGGGACGCACATTGGTGCTGTACAGGAGAGTCCCTACCTCTCCCTGATCGTGGGTACGCTGGGCCGTCGCCGTGAGCTCGAGCGGGCGCTCACCTCCTTCACGCAACAGACGATGGCGGATTTCGAAGTCCTCATCATAGACCAAAATCCCGAAGGGTATCTCGACGACATCATCGCGCGCTTCTCGGAGGCGCTCGATATCCGCCGGATCAGGACCGAACGAGGATTGTCGCACGCCAGGAATATCGGGCTTCAACATGCGAGGGGCACGGTAGCCGGCTTTCCCGACGACGATTGTTGGTATGGGCCAGACGTCTGCCAACGCGTCGCGGACTATTTCGCGTCGATGCCGGGACTCACTCTATTGACGGGACGTACATTGGATGCCGGTGGTAGGGAATCTCTCAGCGGCGACTATCGCGGTAGCGAGGGACCGATTTGCCGGCGGGACGTATTCCGGACCGGGAACTCCAACACCTTCTTCTTGCGCAGAGGGGTTATCTCCTCGGTCGGCGGCTTTGACGAAGGGCTAGGGGTCGGCGCGCCCCAGGGGCTGCAGTCCGGCGAAGAAACCGACCTTGTGATCCGATGCCTCGATCAAGATCTCCGAACTTATTACGACCCGAGCTTCACGGTATTCCACGACCAGGTTTGCGTGGACCGGACCGAAAGCTCCTTGCGCCGGACGCGGGAATACTCAGCTGGATTTGGCTATCTGATCCGCAAGCACGGATTTGGACCGTTATACTTCACCTACCGGATCACACGGTCGGTCACCCGTGCTGCGATCCAGGCAGCTCAGTTCGATTTTTGGAACGCTCGGATTCGGTTGAATTGGGCGGTGGGAACGGCACGAGGCTTCTTCCATCGGCGCCCCGAATCCATGGCGGCCGTCAAGGAAGACGATCTCCCGCAATAGTGTGAAAGCGGTCGTGTCGCGTGGCCGTCTCCGAGCGCAACGCCAGCACCTGGCACACGCGCGCGCGTACGGCCGTGAAGATGCCGTACCAACCTGCAAGCCACTTCATCGAGAAGAAGTGAGAACAGGCTATTCTTTCTGGACACTTCGAGGCTCAACATTTGGAATCTTCTCGATTCAGAAACTGAGACAGCACGCTCATTTGCGGGCGGTCTTCGCCGTTTGAAGGCTGTATGGAATACATGTAGTCGCCCCACCAAGGACCGCCGGCCCAATAGTCCCAGCTCTGCCACACGTCGCGATTGCGGCTCATGTAGCAGAGCATGTCGTACCCTTCCTTCTGAGCCGCCTCGTTGACGGCCCAGCCGAACTCTCCAAGGACGGCGCGGAAGTTGTGCTTGCGGGCCCACTCCGTGAAGTCGACCAGGCGTTTGGATCCGGCTCCGGCCACGGCGATGGGGCTGGTGCCGGAGTTGTTGGAATCCAGATATTGGTGGGCCTCGAAGGCGAAGTTGTTTCCCGGGTCCTGGAAGCCGGTCATGACCTCCGCGTTGTCCGTGCTGGTCCACGTGACGGCAGAGTCCCAATGCGATCCGGGCACGAGCACGAGCTGCTTTGCTCCGGTTTGACGAATCGCCGCGACCGCCGCATTGGCGCCCTTGAGCCATTCAGCGGCAGACTGACGGTTGGGTTCATTCATGAGTCCGAACACGACGTTCGGCCTCTGCGCGACCTCCTTGGCGATCGTCCGCCATTGATCCGCAAACTCCTCAATCGAGCCGGGATCGCGCCCGATCAACTTCTCCGACATGGTCAGGCCGTAGTCGTGCATGTCGAGAATGACGGTGGCGCCCTTGCTAGCGGCGTAATCTATGAGCTCGTTCAGGCTGTTCATGTCGTCGGTCAGGACCAATCGACCGGAGGCGTCCCGCGACAGCAGCCGCTTTGCCAGAAACGATATTCTGAAGCTCTTGAAGCCCTTGTCGTTGAAGTAATCGATGTCGGAGTTCTTTGGGTACGTGTAGTCGAACTCACGCCGGTCGCCGGGGGAGCCGAAGCTTCCGCTCGGCAGATTGACCCCCGGCACCACGTCCTGCACGTCGTTCGGTGACGCCGTCGTGGCAAGGCTCGATGCAGTCATGGCGAGCCAGAGCGGTATGCACAAGGCGCACGCTTTGGCGAGGCGCCACTTCATCTCAGTCCTCGATAACGGATTGCGGCGCGCCGACGCTGGCCAAGACAGGCCGCTCCGGATTGGGACGCTGCGGCGTCCCGCCTCGCCAATTGATGTACTCGTTCGGCAAGATTCTCTGCGTCACCTGCTGGTGTGCGGCGGACCTCAGCTCATGGTCGTGGATGTGCCCGGCAAACATCCGATCGATCCATTGCGTGTTCTTGAAGATGCGCCGCGAGCGGAGAAGGGTGAACGGGGCGACCTTGCGGTGCTCGTTCTCTCGATTGAATTCGTCGACGGCCAGCAATTCGCCGGTCCAGGGATTGGAGCCGTCCACCCCGATGTCGTCGAGATAGACCGGAACGATTGGCAGGTATGACTGCGGCGCCCCCTTGAGGATCTCAAGTGCCATCTTGGCGGATGAGTAGTAGTCGACGTCGACGGCGACGAATCCGATCGGGGCCTCCACGCTCAACGAGCGACAGAACTCGGGAACCGTCTCGGCGATGTCTCCGATAACGAGACTTGCAAAGTCTGGCAGGGCTTCCCTCAGGCGATGCTCGTCCATGGGGAAGTCGCCAGCCTGGAATGACTCGGGCAGATCGCGATAGTCGACGGCCGGAGGCATGCCCTTGCCCGAGTCGAAACCGACGATGCGGAACTCGATGCCTGTCTCCTTTTGCGTGCGTTCGGCGATGCGGCACATGTTCAGCAGGCCCGCGCCGCCGGCAACGCCGAATTCGACGATCGTCACGGCCTTGTAGCCGTACTGCTTCGCCGCGTCGGCGGCGTACAGGATAGGGAAGGCGTATTGCTGGCGCACGACGAGATCAAAATCGACCTTCGTGCGGTAGCTTCCGAAAGCCGCAACAAACAGAGACAGCAGGTTGAGATGTATCGGCTCCGTGCCTCTCTCGACCAAAACTTTCCGCAATTGGCCGGGACGTGAAAGACGGCGAAGGGCATACAGGGACATGACGACGACTCCAATTGCAGTTGGACTTATGAGATGGATTTCACCAACACCATGTTGGTGGGACGCGTTGCGGGCGAAGGCGACCAGAGATCCTCTGCCTTCGCGAGGCTGCTATTCAATAAATCCCTGGCCAAGGCCCGAGGGTGCCTGTTTTCCTTTGCGACCGAGAGCGCGCCCAACAGAAACCAAAGCATCGCGGCGAGCTTGATCGTGAAGGGCGATGCCGAGATGCACAACAGCGTGGCGAAATAGACGGCAATCGCGTTGCGGAAGGCATAGAAGAATCGGTTCGAGCCCCTGAGCGACATGAAGAGGGTCCAAAGCAGGGTGAAGCCGACGATGCCTACCGTGCTCATGAGGTAGGCGTATCCGGAGTCGAACGTCTGCGAGCGCGACTGCTCCAACCCGAACCAGTTGTAAATGTCGAAAGACGACAGAAGGCTGCCGGAGTAGAGCAGGCGGTCGTAGGTTCCTCGCCCTTCGAGCAACGGAGCGCCGTGGAAGGATCCGACCGTCGCCCCGAAGACCCACAGCGCCAGCATTATGACGAATGGTGAAATGAAGGCCGCAGGCGAAGCAAGCCTGGCAGGCAACATCAGGATCGGCGCGACCAAGACGAGAGAATAAGCGTTGAACCGGGTGTCCGACAGAATGATGAGAGCCAACCCGCCAAGTGCGCACAACACATACAGTCTGCCCTCCATGCGGGAGCGGACCGCGGCCCAAATGGTGACGAGAAAACCGAAATTGCCGAGCGTGCTGGGCTCGAGGAAGAGGGACGAGACGCGGTGATCGCCGAGGAACGGCAGAAGCGCGCGGCCCTGATCGGACGGCCGGAAGCCGCTCACCATCAGGCCTTCGGAGACGCCATGGCCTTGGTCAAGCGCGAGCCCCGCGTTCGAGGCGTCCAACGTTCCGCGCGCGAAATAGTATCTCGCGACATCGAACACCCTCAGGAAGCCGTCCAGGGCGAAATACTCGAACAGGGCAAACGCCAGCAGAAGCACAGTGGCGATCAACACCAGCCTGTCCGCCAACCTGACGTCGTCGACGGCCTTTCCGAGCAGGAAGAACACCACAGGGATCAGCAGATCCCGGCTTATCTTCGGATCGAAGCCAAGCCCAGGCGCATCGACGTATCTAATCGTGGTCAGGAATACCGTGTAGAGGACGATGAGCCCTAACGCCGCCATCTGCATGGAGGTGAGATAGCGCCAGCACGCCAAGAAGGCGCCGGAGATAAGCATGGCTTCCGACAGCATGACGAGAGAGGCGCTGACCGGTACACCGCGCGTGTTCACGAAGCACAGCGCGGCGTTGAAGACGATCGTGCCGAGTATGAGCATACCGGCGGCCCACTTTGAGGCCCTGGTGTTGGCACCGGCCGCCCTGGTCTGGACGCGATAGGTGAGGCTCGTGCTTGCCGATGTGTTCTGCATGTCGATTAGGAGGTCTCAGGCGCCGTGCGCTTCTCGCCGGCGTTGGAGCCGGCGTCGGCAATTCGCGAGCCGAACAACCATTGATCCAGCGTCCGCAACAAGAACGAAGGGCCGCCGATAAGATAGCGGGCCCAAAGGCGCTTCGGCTCTTGCAGCATGCGGTAGGCCCATTCGAGCCGCCACCGCTGCACCCAAGGCAACGCACGCGGCACCTCATCGGCCAGGAAGTCGAACAGCGCGCCGACACCGACGCCTAGCACACATCCCGTCGCCGCAAGGTGATCGTGAATGAAGAGCTCCTGCCTCGGGTTGCCCATCGCTACGAGCACCATGTCGGCACCGGACCTGCGGATCGTCTCTACGATGTCCGGCAACTCGTTCTCGTCGAAGTAGCCGGTGTGGCAGCCGGCGATCTCATGCCGCGGGCATGAGGCGAGGAGGTTGCGAGCCGCGCGCTCGGCAATGTCCGCTCTCGCCCCCAGGAAGAAAATCCGGTAGCGGTGCCTGGTGTGGTGCAGGTAGTTCGGAACGAAGTCCGTTCCATTGAGATTCTCGGGGAAGCCAGACCCGTAGAGCAGGGCGCTGGCGATGTTGACACCAATCCCATCGTTGAAGACGACTGCCTCGCTCAATGCACGGCGCAACCCCGGTACACTCGCCGCGACATTCAACATGTTGGCATTGGCAAAGGCGACAGCAGTCCGCTGCCGATTGTTGTAGCGCCTGTCTAGCAGCTGCCTCGCGCCATCAAACATCCGAACCTTGATCGCAACGCCCAGAATTGTTCGCGTCTCGGTTCCGCTGATGGCCTCGTAGAGGTCGGCGTGTGCCTGGCACACATTGCCCCAATCGTAGGTCTTGGCCGCCTCAATGCACGCCGCACGTTGAAGGGGATAGTCCGAGCGGAACTTGGGCAGGTTCTCGAGGAACGCACGGGCGTCGGCGTCCGGATCAGCGAAGTCGACAATCAGCCCGCACTGGGTACGTTCGATAAGCCGTCGAAAGGACGGAATATCGCTCAGCAGCGGAAAGAGCCCGGCGGACATTCCCTCGATCGGGGTTATGCCGAAGCCTTCATATTCGGAGGCGCTGGCAATGAACGAGCTCTCACGCATGATACGTGCAAGCGTTTGTTCGTCTGGCGATGAGACGATATCGATAGCGTCTGCGAGGCCGGCGCCTTCAGCGAGCCTGCGGACGTCGTCGGTCTGCAAGTCGTCAGGGCGCCCCGCGATGGTAAGTATCCATTCGGGATCGCGCTTCCGAAGCGCCCCAACGAAACGGACGAGTAGGTCGAGTCGCTTGTTCTGTGAAAAGCGGCTGATCGAAATGATCGATTTTCGGAACTGCCTCGCCGATACATCGTGGAACTTGACGATGTCGACGCCCTGTTCGATGCAAGCCACGCCCTCAGGACGCACCGGCCGGAACAGCTTGAAGTCGGATGTGCTGACGGCGATGATCGCCTCGTAGAACGTGCTGGACAGTCGTGTGATTGTCGCGAACCACAACCGCTTGAGTCGGGCCCGGTATGGCGTGTGAAAGAAGCCGCCGTGCGTGGAGGCAACAAGGGTGCGGCCGTGGACCGGCTTCGTCCAGGCGAGGAAGTCAAAGAAGAAATCTATCGCGTGCACGTGCACGACATCGGCGCCCTTGATGTGCCGGAGCACGGACAAAGCGATTGGGTAGCGCGAGGAGCCGACATAGGGGATGCGGACGATCTCGATACCGTTCAAGTTCTCAGTCGCGGGTAGCCGCTCCTGTTCCGCGCTCTTGAACAGACGGTCCAGGGTCACCACGCGAACGCGGTTTCCGGCGGCGATTTGCCCGGCGGCGAGATTCAGCACGTGATTCTCCAGCCCGCCAACACCCGGATGGAACTGCCGGACCACATGCACGACAAACATCTAAACGCGCCTCCTGAACTCGTCCTGCAGCTAGGGTTAACGAAACCTTGCGTAGCCCGCGCTTCAGGCTCCCGCCGAAAGAGCCCCGACGGAGAAGCCCCTCGCTGCAAGCGCTTTGCAAAGCCCTTGCCAGCGGCGGGCCGGTCCTCCTCGTTGGAATTCGGCGCGCCATTTGCTGGGGGTTCAGGCCGATTGTGGTGACTGTCCTAGATCGGACCAGTTGCGCGTGGCCGCGCTCATTCTGGCACTGCGGCGCGGCTTAATGGTTAATCCAGTCTGAACGACGGGACTTGGCCAAGCTGTTGCTGGCGGTCGGGTTTGACTTTCCTCCCCAAAGGCACTGGCAGGGCACTGGCCCCGATTCTGCATCGCGACCGGTAATAATTTGGCCGTGTATCGGGTTGGCGCGTTCTATGTCCGTATCAGTGTTGCGCAACAAGCGGCCCCTCGTTGTCCTGGTGGTTCTGCTTTCTCCCGAGGCTACCGCGCATGCCGGCGAAGGGCCCATCGCGTTCGAGGAGGGGCCTTCATGAGGAGGGGTCTTCATAATGTCTCGGGGTAGGCGCGTACTCAGCTCCTCGCTTATCAACGCGGCAGCGGGATTGTTCTCCCTTGCCGCGGGCTTTGGCGCGAGTCTGATTGTCGCGCGCCTGCTGGGCGTTGAAGGTTCGGGTGTCGTTGCCTTCGCATTGTGGATCATGACCGCCGCGACGCTCGTCTCAGACTTTGGCATGCCCCAAACCGCGCTGCGCTTCATCGCCGGCAACGTCGAACCCGGAAGCTCGCGCAGCAGTCTCTTCGCGGCGCTGACGAAACGCTTTGTGCTGCCGACGACTCTCGCGACCCTCGGCATGCTTGGCTATGCCTTGTTGGTTTACATGGAAGGCGACAGCGGGTCCGCGTTGATTTGGGCGGCCACCGCCATGCTCTTTGTCTCGTACGCTTATTCGACCATGTCGCTGGGTGCGGCGCATGGGCTCGGACAGTTTCGTGACGCGGCCGAAAGAACGCTGATGGGAAGCCTCATTCAGCCTGTGGCGATCCTCGCTGGCGCTCTGCTTCTCGGTCCCGCTGGCGCAATCTTTGGTTATGCGACTAGGCATTTGCCGCAAGCGCTCGCCCTTCGGAGATATCTTCCGAAAGGGCAGTCGCGCGATGCGCTCATCACGCCGCCGATGAAGCAATACGCACGACACAACTGGCTGTCGGGCTGCACGTCGTCAATTCTGGGATCGCGAGTGGAACTCGCGATCATCGGATTGTACTTCTCCTTCGTCGATGTGGGCTATTATGCGGTCGGCGTGACCATGTCCGGCCTGGTGCTCCAGTTGGGCATGTTTTTCGTAGCAGCTCTTGTCCCCTACTTTGGTGCGCTTCACGACCTCAACGATATGGCCGGCCTGACGCGGGGATATCAGGGCGGAATGCGTTGGCTTGCCATCGCGCTAGCACCGATTTGCTTTGGGGGCGCGGCGATCGCGCCCGTATTGATTCCCTCACTCTTCGGTGCTCAGTTCGAACCAGGCGTGGGTTCCGCGGAGGTTCTACTCGCCTCCACCTTCCCGGTCGCACTTGCTGCGGTGTCGGCGCGTATGCTGCTAGCCAGAGAGCGCAGTCTGGACGTCCTGAAGCTGTCGCTGGTTTTGGACGCTGCCTCGATGCTTCTCATGCTCTCAATCATTCCGTATTTTGGCGGTTTGGGTGCGGCGTGGGTCAAGGGTGCGGTCGGCGTTTTGGAGCTTCTGACCTTCCTCTGGTTTTGCCAGAAGCGCCTCGACATCCCCACGATCCCGATGGACATCGTCAAGATCGTCGCGGCGGGCGTGCTGGCAGGCGTGGCCGCGAGGGTGTGCATACTTTGGATTCCGGGGCTGGGTGGCATGGCGCTCGGCATCGCGGCCGGCGCCGTCGTCTATCCCGCCTGCATTCTTCTGTTCCGCGCCCTGTCGGCCGACGACAAGGCGCTATTGAGCGCGTGGGCGTCCACTTACGGGCCTGCGCGACTACGACAATGGCTTCCAATGCGGGATGCGGCGTTAGAGCGCCGATAGATCCTCGCGGGGAATTTAGACGCTAAAACGAGCATGAAGGCGATCGAGAAGCACAGGGATTTAGACAGAGACTTCGGAGATGAGAATCCTCTTCATATCGGCGCACGCCTTCTTGCCTTCAGAACGCAAGACCAGCGTGCATTTCGTGTCGGAAGCACTCGCCGAACGCGGCCATTCGGTCGCGACAATCTCCGTGGGCTATAGCCTGCTGACACGATTCAAGGACCGGAACCTCTATCGTCGTCTGGTCTCGAAGCAGAAGAACCGTTTTGAAGAGAGGACTCCTCGCTATCGGTCGGCCTGCTACATACCGCTCATCCACCCCTTCAGCTCGAAGAGTCCGCGGCTCAACCGAGCCATGTCTCCGTTCTTCCGGCTGTACGGCAACGTGCTGCCGCGGTTCATGACGCGTGAAATCAAGGCGGCGAATGCCGTTGTTCTAGAAACCGGAACCGGCATCTGCTTTTTCGACACCATTCGCCGCATCAACCCGAAGGCGCGCATCTTCTATTTCGATCGCGACCGGCTCGACACTGTCGGCGCACTGCCATACCTGATCCAACTCGAGCAGCGCATCGCTCCCAGCTTCGATCGAGTCTTTGTGCCCTCGCCCCGCATGGCGGAGCATCTGCCGCCCGGGACGAAAGTGAGATATGTTCCGCAAGGGATCGACAAGTACAGCTTCGATCGATGCGAGACGTCGCCGTACCCGGCCGGCAGCCGGAACGCGATTATAGTGGGGAATATGCTGTTCGACGACGCGGCGGTGTCGGCTATGGCACAGCGCAATCCGGGGGTCGCGTTCCATCTCTTCGGAGGCGGCATGCGCGGCGACTTTCCATCGAACGTGATCATCTACGGAGAGCAGCCTTTCGGTGACATCATCCCCTACGTCAAATTCGCCGACTTCGGCGTTGCACCGTACCGCATTACGGAAAGAGAACTCTATCTCGCGGCATCCAGTCTGAAACTGCAGCTCTACTCTTATTGCCTCCTGCCCATCCTCGCTCCCGATCTGCTGGCGGGCACGCGGGACAATCTGGTTGTTTACCGGCAGTCCGGTGAGGACGATTGGGCGAACATCGTCGATCTCGCATTGAAGGCGGATAGGACCCCGCTATGGCGGGACGGTATCCTGTCGTGGGACGAAGTCGCCGCTCAGATCGAGGCCGATCTGGCGGGCTCGAATGCGGCGCGCGCGACCGAAATGGATTTTCTCGCCGCCTCCTGTCCAGCCTAAGTCAGTTGGTATCCCCCAAGACCTGTATATCCAAGACCTGATCGCCGGGACGCTTCGGCCTCCCTTATGTGACAGCCGCGTCACGTCTTGGGACTGACCCCGCATCGTTCTCTAGGCGTTTCACAGACACGTGGTCTCGGCCTATAGTTCGCCATGGGATGGAGACGTTTCGGCACTCGGTAAGAGGTCCGGCAAGCCCAACCAAGGAGAAGCGTCTTAATGCAGAAGCTCGTTACGTTGCTGGCCGTCGGCGCGGCAGTCTGTATGGCCTGGCTGGGCATGGCTCACGCGCAGATGATGTTCGACCCTGCTGTTCACAAGCTCGAGGATATGGACCCGCTCATACTCGGCTCGAAGGACAACAGTTTTCATATGGAGCCAAAAGAATACCGGCTTACCGTCGGGCAGGGGTATCGCTGGGAGATCAGAGCCGAGACGGACTTCGAATATGGTGTTGTTGCGCCGGAGTTCTTCCGCAACATCTTCATCCGCAAGATCGAGGCGGAAGAGATTGAGATCAGTACTCCGACGTTTGAGAAGATTTCCTTCGAGGATGTCGGCGAGGCCGAACTGGTGTTTGTTGCTATCCGTCCCGGGACCTATGAGTTTGGAGTCCAGAGCATGAAGGCGCGGGGCATGGTAGGCAAGATCATCGTAGAGGCCAGCGACGACCGCTAGATCAGTCGAGAGCGCTAGAAGACAAGACCCGTAAAGGGCGGTGCAACTCGGTAGTCACGTGTCCAGGGCAGGACGCTTCAGGGGGGAGGGCAAATGTCGTGGATGAAGTCGAGAAGATCATCTCACGATTAAATGGGATCGATC
>Ga0307378_10003668_pt1 | contig 22330 bp, 19 predicted proteins | sample UN1MG_FD_202238 | JGI IMG/M metagenome (GOLD analysis project Ga0307378, IMG submission 202238) | Soil microbial communities from Risofladan, Vaasa, Finland - UN-1 | ecosystem: Environmental > Terrestrial > Soil > Coastal area > Acid sulfate soil | place: Finland: Risofladan, Vaasa | collected...
TGCGGCAACCTGAGCGATGTCCGTCCAGCCGCCGACATCGCACTGTCCATAATCGTTATTTCCCACGGCGACCACGGTGCCGTCGGATTCAAGCCCCACGGCATGAGAGCCGCCTGCGGCGACCTGGGTGATGCCCGTCCAGTTGCTAACATTGCCTGACGTAGCGACCACGGTGCCGTCGGACTTAAGCCCTACCGTATGGCCGAAACCTGCAGCGACCTGGACGATGTCCGTCCAGCCGCTGACATCGCACTGTCCTGGGTTGCCCCAGCATTTTCCCACGGTGACCACGGTGCCGTCGGACTTAACCCCCACCGTGTGCCAATAGGCTGCCGAGACCTGGACGATGCCCGACCATCCGCCAACATCGCACCGTCCGCCGTTGTTGTCTCCCACGGCCACCACGGTGCCGTCGGACTTGAGCCCCACCGTATGAAAGTCGCCTGCTGCCACCCGGGCAATGTCCGACCATCCGCCGACATTGCACTGCCTGTAGCCCCCGCAGTTTCCCACGGCCACCACGGTCCCGTCGGACTTAAGCCCCACCGTGTACAAGTAGCCTGCGGCAACCATGGGGGTGCACTCGAGCTCAACACCCCCACTACAGCCTGCCATCCCGACAATCAAGGCTACCACAATCAGAAATATGCTGACTATTGCCATGTAATGGTGTCTCCGCCAACTAAGTATTGTTTTCATTTTTCACCTCCAGATTCTTGTAGTTACCCTGATTTATCAGGCTGTTTTCCGCTGTCATTGCGAGCACCTGAAAGGTGCGCGGCAATCTCATACACCTCCACGAGATTGCTTCGTCAGCCTGCTGCAGCCTCGCAATGACAAAAGAGGCAGAGCCCAATTCACATTTCTATATGTACTGGGCTGAGCATCGTGAGAGTTACAGCAACCTTCTGACGCACACACTTGATCACCCACCTAGACCTTAGTCTTAAATTCAAATTTCTTCTAAACAGCATACTTGTAGAGGCTATTCTTATTAAGTCTATAGTACTACTATCTTCGATAAATCGTCAATAGATTTTTGTGCGGCCCCCAAAGCATGCTACAGAGCTAAGGAATCACAAAACGCTAAAAAGTTGGCTTTATCTGCTCTGTGTGCTAGTTTATATACTATCTTACGGCTCGATGTATCTTCCATATTGATTTGGATGCCTTTTTCGTTTCTGTGGAGCAGGTGCTTAACCCGAAGCTAAAGGGGAAGCCGGTAATCGTGGGCGGAGACCCTGAGCGCCGCGGGTTAGCCTCAAATGCCAGCTAAGGGTTCTTGTGGAAAGAGGGGTGTTTGAGAGAAGGGTGAAAGAGTTTGTCTCCAGAAGTGACTAGCTAACCAGCTTCGCGACAACAAAAAGCACCCACGATGGTTTGTGTAGTGAGGTAACAAAACGATGAATTGTGCAGCGGCCAAGCTTCTCAAGCGTTAAAAGAAGCTATCTCAGTATTCTCTGAGTGTCTGAATCTCCATTGAGAACACACAACAGACTGGAAAAATGTCCTCAAGCCTGTTCACATTTGTCTGCAAGGATGTTTACAGAAGCCAAGCTAACCAACATTAACTAGCCCGATTAGCAAGGGGGTAACAAAGACCTCTATGATGGCTGCAACGGCAAGCCCAGGAAGAATCAACCTCAAGTAGACTTTAAGGCAATCTGACAACTGTAATTTGACTCGGCTCTCTCTTCGTAATAGCCACTTAAATGATTCCATACCTAGCGTGAGGCCCAAAGCGGTGGCTAGCAAGATCACTGGAATCTCGATCACGCCATGCGGTACAAAGCTAGCTATAACATATCTCCATCCGTTGACTGATTCAAGCACGGAACTGAAGCCTCCGAGGATAAAACCATTTAGGCCTGTGGAAAATAGAGGTGGTAGTCCGAGTAGGATACCTAAGAAAACTAGCCCGAGAGCCTTGATTGCGTTGTTGATGAATATTATTAAGAACAATAGGATAGACAGGTTACCCGTTGGTGCCAAGGGCCCTAGTATACCGCCGAACTGTCTTATTAGCCCCTCAGCGGTATTCTGACCAATAAGCGTACCTAATACAAGACTAACAAAAAATATGCTGGTCGCCAATACAAGATTCCGAATCAGCACCTTTTGTCTAATTATCTGAGTTATCTGCATAGCTCATTCTAAAGCTAAGGAGTCATTGTATCAAACATTACTGATTTCGCTAAAATCACAATCTGGCTAATTGTGCAACGAAGCTCGTCTGATGTATGGCCTATTCTACATTCAGAATCCTCTGCAATCCATACAAGTATTCGGTAAGACATTTGCATCTCCTTGTAATATAATGTAAGCAAGCGAGTCGCTAACATATAATTAGCTGGGAGGTCGCCTATGATAGATTTGGATTACCCCGCCGTGCTCGAGCTGTTTAGTAAACATTTGGACCCAAAGAGGACAGAAAGCGCTTCTTTTCTGATCTGGTACCTGGAAAACTACTACCGTCTAGACCCCGTCGCGGCTGTTGACTCCGTGTGCGATCAGAGAGGTGATAAAGGAGTTGACGGTATTTATCTAAGTGATGGTGATAAGACGATTGGCGTATTCCAATGCAGGCTATCTCAGAAAAAAGATAGCTCAATAGGCGATGCGGCTCTCCGTGAGTTTTACGGAACCTTAGCACAGTTTGAGACCGAAGAGTCAATACGAAATCTTATTGCATCTGGTGGTGAAGCTGCAGTATCTCGCTTGGCAAGACGCCTTGACTTGGTGAACAAGGTTGGAACTCATGACGTCCGGGGCGTTTTCATCTCCAACCTCAATATCGATGAGAACGGCATATCATATCTCAAGACTGTGCCTCAAATCATATTTGTCGGCAGAAGTAAGTTACTTGAATCATACATTCCGGACAAGCGGCTTGTTCCTGTCCCTTCAACAGCCACATTTGATATCTCAGGTCTTGACTCTTTGGAATACATCTTAGACAAGAAGACGAAGTGCCTAATAGCGCCAATTAAGGCTACCGAGCTTGCCCGGTTGCAAGGTATTTCAGATCAATCTCTTTTTGCCTTTAACGTGCGTGGCCCGTTAGGACGTACACAAGTAAATAAGGATATAGAGCGGAGTATTAAGGATCCAAAGACCCACAGGCTTTTTCCCTTATTTCACAACGGGATAACGATAATATGTGGGAGGGTTGATTCAAACTCAGAAAAGATAGAAATAGAGAATTACTTTGTGGTCAACGGTTGCCAGAGCCTAGATTCCATGTATCTAAACAACACTTGCTTGACTGATGAGCTGCGTTTGCTAACTAGATTCGTGCAAGTCGAAGTGGAATCTTCATTGTCAGAGATGGTGACAACATATTCCAACAACCAAAATGCCGTCAATCCCCGAGATTCCAAGGCGAATGACTCAATACAAATCCGACTTCAGAATGAATTCAAAGCCAATTACAGCTCAGACTATTCTTTCGAAATCAAGAGGGGTGAAATCTCTATGTCTGGAGAAATAATCACTAACGAAGATGCTGGGCTTTATCTCTGGGCTTTTGATCTGAAAGAACCCTGGGCAACGCACAGAAGATATCAGGTCTTTGAAGAAAAGTATACTGACTTGTTTGGTAAACCACAAACTACAGCCGACCGTATAGTCATGTGCCATATTATGATGAAATGCATCGTAGAATCAACTGAGAAAATAAATAACCGACTATTCGGGAAATATGCCCTGCTCAAGTATGCAATGCTTTACATACTCAGAGGCATACTGGAAAATGATCGTGCCGGTATGGAACTGATTAATAACCCTGCTCCATTTGTCAGAACAGGGGAAGACAGGAAACACCTTCAGAATTGCATGACTAAGATCATCGGTGACATGGTTGTGGACATCAATGCAGAAGTCGATGCGTATGGCGATGAATTTGACTACCGCGGCAAATTGAGGGACTCTGCGTGGGTAAAAGAATTATCAAGAGAAGTTGTAAAAACGTATGTAAAGATGGTCCAAAGAAAAAGGGTGGAATCATTTGAATCAGAATGGATACGCCAGCGTGACAATTAACGAAATGTGCGTGGCCCCAAAGCCAACCCTCTATTAAACTTTATGACGTTTTGTGACTCCTTAACTCTATAGCATGTCTTGGATACCGCACAGAAACGATTGACAATCCCTTTGATGGCGGTGTTATAATCTATATAAGAAATAACACTATATGAAATCAATACAAGGCTGGTGGTCAAGTGGGTGCGTTAGAGGATTATGGAGGTTTGATAGCGAGGAGGTGACATGCCACGAAGTGATACTCCAAGCGAGCTTCAGGGTATTTGGGGATTGGATGCAGTATGGCTGTGGTGGAGGTACCAAGAACATGGAAACGCGAATGCACTTGCTTTGCTATTACAATACAATATAACAAGGAGGATGTGGTTAATTTGAAGGCGCTGAAGGAAATACTCACTAAGGAGGCAATATGAAATGGGCTGACATCAAAGCGGAAGTGGCTAAGGACCCTGTGCACAAGAAGGAGCGGCTAGCGCTATTCAGAAGTATTGAGTCAGCATGGAATAGCGGTGGTACTGCTCAGGTAGGGGAATGGCTACTAGAACAGATTGAACATACTATTACACACGCTGAGAACTTGCAGAGGCAACTTGTGGGTACTCGTGAAAGCAATGGAGAGGAGGATACTGATGGAAATGAAGATTAGGAAGCTCAGAATATCAGGGTTCCGGGGCTTTGCGGTCGAACGTGCAGTTGATCTCTCTCAGCCTGTAACAATGCTGTATGGTGAGAACGCCAAGGGCAAAAGTAGCGTACTGAACGCGATCGAGTGGTGTTTGTTCGGAAGTGAATGCGCAGGCAAGGACACAAGAATGCGTGAACGGGTTGGATGGAGACCTGAAAACCGACTGGGATCTGTTCCGTGCAGAGTCACCATGATGTGTCAGAATCCTGATGGGGATATCACTTTTGAGCGCATACCCAAGCCTCGCAACAAAGGGTTGACGATTTCTCGCAAAGGACAGACCTTGTGCAGCGACGCGGAGGCGAATGCTTGGGTCGCAGAGAACATAGGCAACTTCACGCAATTCATGGCGATGGTCTATCAACATCAAGAAAACATACGACATCTCGCGATCGCTGAAGACAGTGTCAAGAGAAGCATCATAAATCGACTATTGGGACTCAGCGATTACAGCAATCTTCTGGACTCATTGCAGTCAACTGGCTATTCAACTTTCTCTCGCAAAGTGACTGGTGTGCGGGACGATATCGATGACATCATCGAGGATAGAATATTCGGATACAAGGAACAGAATAAAGTTCTATCACAAACCCTAAAACTGAGGCCAAACGTTATATCACGCAAGTTGGTTGAGACGGAAGCTGACACACTAACCAGCAGTGTTCAGTCTCTCTACAGCAGAACTGGCGTGAAACTCGGCGCAAAAACCAGATTGGCAGATCATGGAGATCCGCACAAGTACATCAATCATATAAGGGACACTGTTAGGGCTTTGCAGACCAAGTCACCGCAAAGCAAGGAAAACCTCAGAGTGGGTAGGGAGATTTCTGATCTGGACTATCAGATCGCTAAGATTGATGCCTCCGCGAGAAAGAGAGGTGAAGAACGCAAGAATGTCAAGGAATTCCAAGTTAAGCATGGGAAGCTCGGCAGTCTGCAAAGAAAGCTGAATCGCCTCGAAGAGCACAAGACGAGTAAGGAAGATGAGATTGCACGCATTGACGCTGTATACTCGGTACTGTCCGGTCTGTACAAGTACTTGGTAGAGAAGCAGCTCGGAATTGGCAAACAAGTCTGCTTGGCATGTGGGAGTACTGTGAATAACCAGCAGGACTTCCTGAAACATGAGGTAAAGGAACTCGAGTCCAGCACAATCAAAGCTGCCCATGAGGAATTGGGGGGAATCTGCAACAATATAAGATTAGTCAGAGAAGATGTGAGGAAACTCAAAGAGCTGGAGGAGCACCTCGAACTGGCTGAAAAGGCATTCAAAGACGACGTCAAAGAAGCACGAGCTAGACTGAGATTGACAATGAAACCTAGTGAAGACCCCATGAAAATCCTGAAAAAACGCAAGATTGAGTCAGAGCAACGACGCGATGCTCTGCAGAAGGCTTTGAAAGGTCTGCTAAGCAACATCGGTAAGATTGAAGAGAGTTGCGACCGCTTGGACAAGATCGTTGCTGTTATGGATAACAAAGAAGAGATTGAAAGGCTGTCTTCGATAAAACAGCATAAGGCGTATAAGGAACTTATGGAATTGGAGGGCGAGGCGGATCTGTGGAGTTCAGACATCAAAGCCATTGTCGCCGCCATTACGTTGGTTCGTGACAAGGAGAGCAGAGCCCGGGTTGCTCGTTCAAAGAAGAAAGTCAGTGAGTACTTCAACATGGTGGCAGAGAATCATGGAATCAAGGACCTCGAGATGATTGTAGAGCATAGTAGAGGTTATGAGAATTTCAGGTTCAAAGATGCGAGTGACGAGGACGTCATCACGATCCTCAGCCAGGGTGACCTCAACGTGCTCGCTCTGTCGATATTCGCTGGCTTAGGTGAGGCGAATCTTAAAGACATCCCATTTCAGTCCATCATATTTGATGATCCATCTCAAAGCATGGGTTTGCACCACAAGCAGAGATTGGCTGAACTCGCCAACATCATTGCCGAGAACCGCCAGGTGATAATAAGCACAATGGACAGCGAATTCCGTCATCTACTTGAGAAACACATAACTAGGCCAATGAAGGTAATCGAATTTGAACGCTGGAACCCCAACACTGGCCCGGAGTTGAAGTAGAATGCAATTCGACTACGCAACGTGCGATCTGATTGTTGCACTGCAGAGGAAGTACGGCGCGAAGGTGTTTGGCAAGATAGCTCAGTACCTTATGGCCATCACGTTGCATGAGCTTGGCTGGAAAAACATTAGAAATCATATCTCTGAGGATGCAGATCTAGATGCGATGACCGCGACCAATGCGAAATACACCTTCGAAATGAAAACAAGCGCGTCTCACTATGTCCATATTGGCGTGAAAGACATCAAATCTATCAAGGAACGAGAAGTTGACGGCTACCGGGGATTCTTTCTGGTTCTCCGCGTTGGGAAACAGGCGGAGTGGTTCGCTGTACCGTACAGTGGAGAAAACATCCAGGCAGGTAATATCGGTTTTGTGCGGTTCAGATTGGCATGCGATCCCCTGCTATCGGACTCGCTGAATTCCAAGTTCCCGAGGGTATTGGAAGACTACTATGAATGCATCGATGAACAGGGATTGCCTGGGTTGAGAAAGACAATGGACAGCATGGGGATTGAAGTTGTGGAATGAGCAAACCCCATTTGAAAGCGCAAGACGGAGAAGCGTCTTCAGTATGTTACCGGGGCCTAACCTGAAGATGAACTGCCAGATGGACTCCTGAAGCACTGAGATAGCAAGCATGCGAACATAGGTTCTGACGATTACCAAGTCAACATACTTCGGGTTATTCATGGCTGAATTAGCTGGAGGACACTTCTGAATTTGATGAACGAGAACTGTGTTTCCGCGGGCCACATCGTGCGCCTAGGCCGAACGCCACCTCTGAGTGTAATGCTAATACTGCATTTCTGTGATATCACAGCGTGTACACCTTGCCTGAACATGTGAAGAGAAGCTGGAGCTTGAACTGTGAATGATCTATCGGAAGCATGCGAGAAAGGGCTCTGCCGTAAAGCAGGAGCTGCGGGCGATAGCACTCCGCATTTTTTGCCAACTCTGTCTCATCTGCGATCTCGTTGCTCTTGAAGTCCAGTATCGTCGCCTGTAACGGCTTGCCACCCCGATCATATGTAACGACGACACGGTCGAAGACGCCGGTTATCCACTGGTCCTCAAGCACGATCTCGAAGTGCTTCTCGCGCCATAACGAGACGACTCCCTCCGGTCTGGACAGGACTTGCCTGACCTCATCCGAGGCCATGGCTTGCCGGAACTGCGCTATAGCCCTTTGCTTTGTCTCCTCATGAGCAGACGATGCCTCCTGCCATTCCTGGATCAGGCCCTCGACATCTGCGTCATCTATCCAAGATAGCCTCTGGAAGAGTTCGTGGATGGCTTTGCCGATCTCCATACTGTCATGAGTGATATGAGTGAACAGCAAATCAGCTCTGATCTCTCTGCCCTCAATCGTCGATGGCGATACGCCAAGGAGCCTCCGTCTTAGTGACGGATACTTGCTGTATTCCCTGGATAGCTCAAGTCCCTCAGACGGTCTGGCAGGTGGCGCTTTCGATGGTACTTTCACATACCAGTCACGCTGTCCTGTTTCGTAGAGACAGGTGAATTCTTCACCGCCTATCGCGATGGCCGGACCGCATATCGGCTTGGGGTCTCCCGTCAGTTGCGTTTTCAAAAGAGCAGCTGGTGATACCATCTTGGAGGATTTGCCCGGGAAGCCGGTAACTATATAAAGAGCCTGCCTGGCTCTGGTCAGCGCTACGTATAGCAGGCACAGCGCGTCGAAGCATTCAGTTGCATCCTGCAGCCGCACCTGTTCTGTCAATACGGGGTCGCTCTCGGCGATAGTCCTGGACGGCATCTTCAGCGCCCATAGAGGCTTCTCGGTTTCGCTCTCGCGTGCGATCACGAAGTCCATCTTGTTCGCTCTGGCCATGTTGTCCCTCTGCAGATCAGGGAGAATGACAATGTCGAACCCTAGGCCCTTGGATTGGTGTACGGTCATAACGCGTACGGCATTATCCGCAGCGAGTTCGTGAAGCTGATAGTTGTCGATGAGGCGCAGGAAGTCATTGCAGCCTCTACCCCTAATACTGTCGAACTCACCTGCAACGCTGATCAGGTCGTTCAGGCGCTTGTTGCCAAAGTCATCCAGCTGCTGTGCCTCGTTCAGGCGTGCACCCCAATTGCGCATGAATGCTTGAAAGCCACGCGTCTGTATCTCCTTCAATAGCATGAGGGGTAAGCCACCTCTTTCCAGTTTGTGTTTCGCGAAGTACTCGTTGAGGGGGCTCATCTGCAGGTAGCGCCAGGCCAAGGTGTCACCCGGATGCGCGGCGAACTTCACGAGGGCCAGCAGGACCAAGACGACGGGATTATCCTTGATGGCAGCCCTGCCCTCGTGAATGATGGTCATTGTCGGGCATTCGCCGCGCAGGAAATCAACGATGTCCTTACCGACGTCATTCGTGCGCACCAAGATTGCCACAGAGAGCCCGCGATCGAGTGGCCTTATCTCGTTCAGCAGATTGGCCACTAGATGGTACCTATCCTCCTCGGCCGGCTTGATTTCACCACCATCACACGGCGGCTCCAAGAGTGCAACGTAGCCTTGTACGGGGACGACACCTGCCTGACACCTATGCTCCTGCCAGATCTTCTTCCACTGAGCGACGGCCTGCGGCGTCAACTGATCGTCGGGGAAGCTGCTGAATACGCGATTGACTGTATCAATGATAGGCTGACAGGAGCGAAAGGACACACTCAGGGGAATCTGCTCTATCTGCCCCTCGTACTGCTGCAGTATCTTCCCGAAAAGACGTGCGTTACCGCCCCTCCATCCGTATATTGCCTGCTTGACATCGCCGACGTAGAAGAAACTGCGCTGTCCGCTACTGTCCTGCAGTATCTCATCCGCTAGATTCCTGAGTACTTCCCACTGAAGGTCGCTGGTATCCTGGAACTCATCCAGCAGCCAGTGGTCTAGTTTGCAGTCGAGCCGATAGTCTATGTAGAGCCGAGACTCCTGTCCCGGCATACGGCTGAGCAGGCTGCCAGAGCTGTACTCGTTAGCCCCAGTCAGCAGGTACTGAGCGTCTGTAAAGGTGAGCTTCCCCCGTCGCCGGACCATGTCATCGTAGAACTGCTCGTACTGGTACAGAATTTGGTAGATGCCCTGTGTCCTCTTCAACATGGCGCGGAGTTCCGTGCCCATTGCATGCCTCAGTAAGGTCAATAGCAACTGGCATTGCCGGGTACTGAGAGCATGCTGCCCCTTGCCGTAGGATATCGTCATCTGGCCACGCTGCAGGTCTTCCAGGTTGGTCGCAAGGGCTTGAAACACAGCTGTCTTGCTCAAGGCCTCATCCCAGCGTGAAGATTCGCCGTAGCTGCCGCAGAAATCGATGATGCTGGCCAGGCTCTTTGACAAGTTGTCGGGGAAGCCACAGCCCAGAAGAGAGGCTTCGAGTTCGGCTGCAGCCTCCGCGGCATGCCCTGCCGGCTCCAGCCAGGGAGACCCCCCGGGCCAGATAGTGCTCTCCTGCCCCCACGTGTGAGGCTGCGGCATTAAGCGGTAGTAATCCTTGAAACTGGTGATGAAGCCGTCCAGGCTCTGCTCGATGCCCTTCTGCTCCTGCCCGAAAGTTGCCTGCCTAAATGCGCCCAGGAATGCTTGCTGAGCTTCGCTGCTGACATAGCGGTGATTGAAGATCAGGCCCAGAACTGTCTGGCTTGCGGCCTTGGCTTCCCCACTGTCGTTGTCCATGATCTCAAATGCTGAAGGAATTCCGAGCTCCATGGGGAACGACTTGAGTATACTGACGGTGAAGCTATCCAGCGTGCTGATATGCAGGCTGTGAATACTAACCAGCAGGTTCCGCAGCAGGCGCAGGAAATCCTGCTGTTGAAATCCAAGCCTTCCGATCATCTCTGCGGTTTTGTGGGCCTGTTCCGGCGAACTGCAGGCATCACACAGATACTTGACGACGGAGTCGAATATCTCACTCGCCGCTTTGCGGGAGAAGGTAAGTGCTATGATCCGGTCAGGATCAACACCGTTGGCCATCAGTCCTATGTAGCGGTGAGTAAGCTGAAAAGTCTTGCCCGAGCCGGCAGAGGCTGAGATGGCCACATGGCCGATGCCATTCCTTGTCACTTCGTTTCTCCGCTCATAAACGCTTCGAAAGCTGCCACATCTATGCAGTCTGGGACAGCTGCGGGAAACAGGCTTTCAAAGTCATCGTATTGCACTCTCTCCACCGGCGGCCAGAACCTACGATTCCGGATGTCCTCAACTATGCGCTCGGCGCAGGCTTTGGCAGATTTCACCAGGTCGTCATTGAGATCCTCCCAGATGACTACTCCCGTACCGTCTGTGGCTCTGGGAAGGTTGAAGTAACCGAGTTCAATCTTGTTCTCGGCGAACTCTTCCCCGGGAAGCAGTATTCTGTAGAGCGGCAGTTGCAGGTCAGTCCAGCGTTTCTGTTTGCCGTCTACATCGACCAGCATATAGTCCGTCACCTGATCTTTGACAGAACCGAAGTGAGCTTCATCAGGCTTCTGTGGATTATCCGAGGTCTTGTAATCGAGAATGCGTATTTGCCCCGTGTCGATATGCCTGTCGATGCGGTCGATTCTTCCGCCAATGCGCATGCCAGCAAGCTCGGCCTCGATTCTTACCTCCGAGTCGAGTATCTGCCAGCCCTCTTTGACCAAGCTGGCCTGTACCTGTGCTGCCACGCGGAGCCGCTGCTTGGCTGCATCAAGTTGGATTCGTATCTGCAACGGCAGCGGGTGCCCGAAGCGTTCTGTCGCCCAATGCTCCGCTTCAGAACAGAGGAACTCACTGAGCTTGGGGCCGTCTTCACACCTGCTCATCTCTTCGCTCCGTGCCATATTGTGCATCACGTCATGCACCAGTGATCCGAAATCGATCGCATCCATCTCGGCTTTCTCGTCGTCCAGTTCCTCCATGCCCAGCATATTCTTGAGGTAGAAGCGGAAGGGGCATTGCAGATATTCCTTGAGCTTGGTAACCGATAGTCTACTGAGCGTAATCCTATCGGCCCGGACGTCGGCAGGCGGGCCTGCTTGGAGACGGAAGCTGATCGTCGGAGGATAGCTGTCCTGTTGGTCTCCGGGATCCCCAAAGAGCTGTTCGGCACGCTGGATAAGCTCGGCGTCGCTGCAGCGGAAGAGCAGCCGGGATGGCTTGAGCGGATCACGTGTAGCGCCCGTCTTGCTGACCAGGAAGCAAAGGCGCCCATCCTTCTGGCGTGACTCGATAAGCCCCCGCATCAAATAGGCGTCTCTGGCCAAACGGTCGGCGTCGCAGCGCAGGTTCAGCTGCTTTCGCAGCGTATCAGGCAGAAAGACGTCGCTTAGATGCCCATCTGGGACAGATCCTTCATTCATCCCTGTAACTATGAGCAGGTGGGCGCTATTCCACGGTAGCTCCAGCCAGCCCTCGAGATCGATAAGGGCGCCTTTACGCTCCACGTAGTACCGCTGTGTGGCCAGTCTCTGCAGCAAAATACCAAGAGCATTCTCCTTCTCGATGCTGAGCCTGCTGATTGCCTCGCTCGTCAGTTCTCGAAGTGCGCCGTCAATCAGCCCTGATGCCGCTATGAACTCCTCGTCTTCAGGATCATTGGGATTGAGAGTTCTGACTTCGTATATCGTCTGCAGGAGCGACCGTACTGCACTGTCGATGTCCTGGTCATGAAATAGATCGAGTTGTCGGTGGACGAACATTACTGCCTCGGCAAGACTGCGGAATGCCCGGTGATCCTCTGGCCTTCTAGGCTCACTGTGCAGCAGGTACTGAGTTATGTCCTCCATGCCTAGAGGAAGGTGCTGATTCTGGAACTTGTCCAGTTCTTCCAGCAACCAGCGCGGAGAGAGACTGTATTTCTGTTTGAGAAATGTGAGCACGTCAACGTGTCGCAGGAATGTACTGAAGCTCGAGTACGTCCTTTCGGTAACAAGGAGGTGAAAGGATTCAAGGAGATGATACAAGGGATGTTCCACCATGCTCTTTCCCGCGGGATCGAATGCCATCAGGTCCTTGTCTGCGAGATCAGCCATCAGGACAGGAGTTACTTCGCTGTTTGGCACACCGATGGCGACATCAGCAGGGCCGAAGCGATTGCTCTCCGCGGCCATAATTTCCACAACCTTGTGACTCTGTCCAATTGGAGAGCTGGTGAGAAGAAGGTTCCTTTCTGTATCGGGGATAGCAATTTCGCTCTCGTTCCATTTGTCCGCGATCGGGCGTCCCCAGTCATCGAAGTAATGCGCCATTGATTCGGGGGCGTGTATCAGAATGCCAATGGCTACCTGTGATGCAAGATGTTCGAGTGCCCGTATCATCAGAGGAGTCGGGTCCGGGACTGCGGCTATGACAATTCGTTCGACTGCTTCGGGGAGTTCCGGCCTCTCAGCCCGGCGTATTATCATATCGCACGGGTCTTCCAATCCGAGTTCTTCCAGTCGCGCTAGATAAGCAGCTTCTAGTCTGGCCATATCTTCCCAGCGTTCCTGTTCCTCCAGTATATTGCCAAATTCGCTAAATACGTCTGCTATGTGCTGTCCTCCGTCCGCGAGGGTATTGCGCAGTTGTTGTGCCAGACCACCTATGTACATTGCCCAGGTGAAGGATTGCTCTGCCGTCCGTGCCGGAAAAAACCGACTGTATTGGCTGAGGTCGGCTCTCATCAACACATCTATCCAAACCGCTGTCACCTCTGTCTGATTGGCCACCTTCGCCGACTCATGTTCGGGGTGCAGGAAGAAGGTGGGTGTCACCACGTGGGGCGACAACAGTGCTGTACTCTGCTCGGCGCAATGCACTGCCAAAGCTTCCCTCAGCCTGCGCCCCGCCTGCCTGGTAGGTACCACGATAAGCTGGTTCTCCACTTCAATGGGGCCTGAAAGATGTGACGGCAGGAGAAACTGCTGCACCTTAGTCGTGACTGGCGCATCCCAGCCTAGGAAATGTCGTTCTACAGCCATGAGTTATAGCCCCTCAGTCATACAGACTATTAGCGGCATATGATTATCGCGTTAATTATAACCCAATTCACAGCATGTTTTGCTCGGAGGCCGTTGGCAGTTCCTGATCGGATGTCTGTTCAGATAATTAAGGGGCTGCCTAGTTGCATCAGGCTCATCTTGTATTACAGGAGACTGCCGCTTGACAAGTGCCTGTCTTGTTGCACATTGACTTGTTTTGTTATCTTTGATGTGACAAAAAGCCAGATTGTCTAACTTCAAACTGAGCCCCTACTTCTGAGTATAGATCTGAATAGTTAACTTGCAACGTGCCTTTCTAACAGATCACAAACATAGCGGGATGGAACTACAATAGCTAACCCTGTATTATAGAGATGATTCTCTACGATACCCCCCTTGTCATCCCTCACGTTCGTTGGCAGATAGGCAACGCATACACCAATTACGGAGCCGTCACCTGCCAAGTAAACTGGCCCTCCGCTATTTCCTGGGTTTACATTGATATCTGCCAAATAGGAATCAGCTATATCAAGCTTTCGATAGAATCCTGGTGTTCCCGGCAATTCTAATTCTTGGAGGTCAAATGCCCACGATGTAGCCAAAAAGCCACCGTTCGTTACCAAAACAGATTGGTTTAACGGATAGCCGGAGATTCCGATGGTAACTCCATCTTCTGGTCTATCAGACTTCAGAATCACAGGTGTTAGTTTGAGCGGGGGCCTATTAGCAAACATGCGCGGTATTTTGGTGCTCTTGAGCTTTAGCAGAGCTATGTCATGTATCGTATCTGTTTCAATTACGCCAAAATTCATGAGCGTGAAGTTGCCACGCATATTTTGAGTGTTCGGATATGCGAAACCTACAGAAAGGTTCTTGAACTCTGATTTGGCACTTCTCAAAGCTTTGAATCCCTCTTCCACGACATGATTTGCAGTAATGATATGACCTTCCAGACTTACAACAAACCCAGTACCGAACGGCCTGTTCAAATTAATACGTTGCGGGATGGTACTTGCCCCCGGAAAATCGTGCGCGTAAAAGCTAATCTGCACAATGCTCGGCTGTACACGTTTGATTGCAGCGGTTAAATCCATTTGTCTGTCTTACCCGCCTTCTCGCTCGTTTAGTATGACACAATCTCCGTCACATTTCATCGTTTTGTTGCCTGGAGAGCATATCACCAGAGACTAGGCTCATCCCACGTCGTTTACCGCTCTGTCGATCTATCGCTCCGTCGCTCCGTTCTGTGGAAGTGCCTTGTTCCGTGCCGCACTGCTGCAGGGATCGGAGCGTGCAGAGCGGAAGCGAGGCGGCATCGAGCGGTAATGAGGCGGCACAGACCGGTAACTGAGGCGGCACCGACCGGTAACTGAGGCGGCACCGACCGGTAACGAGGCAGCACAGAGCTGAAACTGAGGCGACACAGAACTGAAACTGAGGCGGCACAGAGCTGAAACTGAGGCGGCACAGAGCTGAAACCGCGAGACAGATCCCGAAGACACAATCTGGCTTTTTGTGATTCTACTGGTGCCCCCTGTTCACATTACGTAGAGCCGTTGAATACTATCATATGCTCGGCTATGCAGCGAACTATACCTACCCAAGGTTTGACTAGTAAGTCGTTGCGTGGAGTTGGGCTAATGACTTGAATAAACTTTCTTTCACCGCTTGGGTAGTACCGTCCTTATGATCAATTAACGTGCATCGTCTGTAGCGGGTCTACGACTCAGCATTCCATCCACAATCACATAATCCCGCATTAAATTAGTTTCGTTGTCTATGAAGGAGTACATCCATTCAAGCGACCTTAGGGCATCTTCCTTAGGGTTCAGCCCATATCCATGTGCATATTTGTTCCGCAACTCTGCCATACTCTTGCATAGGGAGAGGGTTTTCGATGAGAGGACTCTATTCTTTTTCAAGATATCTCTGATTCTACTCATTTTGTCTTTCTGCATGGCACCATGCGGCTCGGCTTTGTCCCGCTGAAACCTCTCAAATGAGATCGCGCACATTGCGACGCAAGCATAGAAGTGCCCATCGACAAATACATCCCTAGCCTCCCTAATAAGCCGACAATAAGGGCCATCCTCTATAAGTAGAGGCGGCAGTTGAGAAAGCCTCTCCCCCATATCGTGAGTGGGGGAGCTCACACCCAGCGCACTAGACGGCAATTCTGTAACCTGCTCCTGTGAGCCCTTTGATAATACTTCTCTCAGTTGACGCTTGGCTGCATTGGGTCTGAAGTCAGCATAGGCGGCTTGTTTTTGGCCGCTGACACTAACGAACGCCTCACCGCATTCCTGTATCCACCCATAATGACCTTCAGGCAAGTTGGCTTGGGTGATACCAAGAACCTGAGACAAATCTCTGCCACTGTAAGCGCATATTGTGTAGGGTTCAGCTCCAAGAACTTGACAAACTATGCTGTACTGAGTAAGAATAGGCATGCTAGCTCCTGATATAACTAGTCTCTCATCTCAGGGTATCTATTGAAAAGATAGCCGAAGATACCCATTTCTAATTGCAGATTCCAATGCCTGAGGAAGAGCCTCAACCGGGAACTCTCCCCCACGCGCGACCTTCCCGTTTTTATCAAACCAGGCATATTTCACTGACCTGGCGGTCTCAGTGCCATCATCCCATGACGCAATTCCCAAGCGAATTTCACAATTGGGATCATTTCTGGCAGGCTCGCTAAAAGCTGGAAACATATATATGTCCTCCTTTATTGAGTGTTAATGTAGTTATAGCATACTCCATTCACAGTGTTAAGTCAGTCATGGCAACGGCAGAACCAATCTAATGTTGAATGGTGGCGTAACAATCTGACGGAATGTATAACCTAACAATCATGTATTGCAGCACGATCTAGATGCAGAATCCCGCCCATGCTCCGATGAAGTGTTCCCCAGCATCAAGCGACGCGTCTCTATCTGTTCGCCTATATGAACACCGGTCTATTAGTTCTATGACACCCAAAAATTAGGATGGTAGGCAAATGATAATCCAGTGTCCAAACTGCGGTGAAAAGGTAAAGGTTAATGGTTTAGATCGGAAACCGCTAAATATCCCACTCAAAAATGTTCATGGGTGCCTCAGAAAATATCGTAATGTATCAATAGTGGCCCAAGAGCTTGGTTGCAGCCAGGGATACATTTTCAAAGTCCTGAAAGACAATGGTTTAAGGCTAAGAGATATATTGGAGCGCGGAGCGATGAGAAGGGGCAATCCTGCGTGGCTTAAGGGCATATCAGGCAATCCTAGGGGCAGGCTTAGGGGACAGACTAGCCTTGAGGCCTTCAGTCGCGATCCTGACCGTTTTTTCTATCGTCATATTCGCTGGTATAGATTCTGCTTTGGGCTTAAGGAGCCCCCGTTCACCTTTGCAGCAGCAGCCAGGCAAGCTGGATATTCACCAAAGTCGGCGAGGTTTATTGGGTCCCGATTGTGGAGGAATCCTGTCATTAGGGAAGCACTCAGAGAATTAAGAGAGATTACCAGTTCAGGCAAGGCATATCAAGACTGGCTCACGGGAAAGTGTCCCGGTATAGGTCTTCTTCGGAGAAAATCACCATTGCAGTGGTGATAAAGAATTTGATAAAAGTCAACATTTTTTCTAATAATGCAGTAGGCAATCGAGTAAGGTTACTCTCTTATAGCGGGTTTCCTGGCGCTGTTTTATGACAGTTCTCTGCTTCTCTACTTGCCGGTATTTCGTTACTGTTCGCTCTGCCTCTACTTCCTTTGTGCTGGGCGTAACCTCATAGTCCCAATCGTCAATAGACTCGGCTGGACATTCGGCGGTCTCTTCTTGGCCGGGGCTTAGGCTAAAGGTTCTTGTCAAAGAGGGGTCACCGAACATAGGCTCGAACCCAGAAAAGGAAACAACGAATTCCCCGGCGACATCATCTATGTTCTTTACTTCGACACAAGCTATATAGATTGGCACTTCTACGATTTCATCTTGAACCACAACATCACCTATAATTATTTGCTGGTGTTCCTCAATGGTATCTGATTTGACATAGCTACTTGCCTCAAAGCTCAAGGACACGGCTTCAGTATAGTTTTCTGTAACCTCGTAAGGCTCATTATCGTAATAGGTCTCGGTATCTTCATAATCCACTATAACGGCATAAGCCACTTCTTTCAGAGGAACAAGACAAACGACAAGAGCAAGAACGATAACTATGCCAATACTGATTACTACCTTCTTCATCTTGCCCCCTTCCCGACTGTCTCTTCCCTTTTAAGTTGCTTCAGTCTATCAGCGTAACTTCCCACCAATCTAAATCAGACACTTCCCGAACCTCTCGCCAGCTCGAATATCCAGGCTCTCTCACTAACTACTCCCCCAATATACATTTATATCTTCAACGATGCCCAACGGCTCAAACCGAAAATCACCCAATTCATCTTTCAATTCATCTAGTTCCTGTTCTTGTTGTCTTAGAGTTGCTTCCCAAGCTTCAATACTTGCTAACTCGGGAGTGCCTTCGTAATAAATCTTCCCTTCAATTTCTTGGTTATATTGTGCGACTTCATCGTTGTAATCGTTCAGTAATTTTTCATACCTTTGCCATTTCCGTTCATATTCTTCGTAGAAGCTGTATGATAGAGATTCTGCTCGGTCGATAGGTAGCAGTCCATATTCTTTGCCTATCTCGACATAGGCTACTTTATCATTAGACTCAGACTCGGGCTCAGGGAAAATAGCCGGATTAAGTTTCAAGTACTTGTTTATTTCGGGGATAAAAACAAAGCCATGTCTTTCTCCTGTGCAATCAATATATACCAGACCTCTATCTGAAGTTTCAAAAAGATTTAAAGCATGACCCTCATCTTCTCCCTGAAGGTCTATGCTTACCCAAGCTGCTCTAATCCCTGCCGCTTCAGCATCATTGTGCACATCTTCAGCAAAATCAGAACATACATATGCTTTCGGGCCTCCCTTAAAGTAGGTATTGGTGTCAACAGAGTTTGCCACGATGAAGGCTACTAGCATAGCATAAGTAGGATTAGTGGCATTAGGATTGTTTATTAACTCAATTGGCTTGCCATCACCCCCGACAAGTATCTTCCCATCTTCGTATATATAATTGGAGGGTGTTACTGGACGAAGGCAAATGACAAGCGAGAGAATAACTATTGCTACACCTATGGCTATACGAACCTTCATTAGTTATCTCACCTTTCTGACACACTCAGTAACACGCCATGATTTAAGTTAATACTTCCAATCCCTGGTGTCAATCCTCTTAAATTTCTTAGTTCCCATTCCCACCTACAAACCAAAGCTAGAATTTTGGCGTTAATTTGGCGTTAAAACACTTGGGACGGGTCGGGACAAAACGGGACTTCACGAACAAAACAAAGTTTTGCCAATCAACACAAAGGTTCTATTTTATACGCAAGGTGACATTTTGGGACATCTAACCTAGAATCCGAAGACCGGTGCTCTTTGAGTTGAACAATACTGATGATTGTGTGAAAGAGCGCTATTGACTGCGACCACCAGTTGACTTACTATGATAAGATAAACAGAGAGAGATGACTAAAGGCTGAAGCCATGGAGACAGAAGAAGAGCTCAATAAGCAACTTGAGGACATTCTGACTAAAATAGACAAGACCGAGAGGGAATTGAAAGCGCTGCGAGGACATCCGGCGGAAACCTCAAAGGGAAAGCCAAGAGCCAGTTTCATCGCAGGTAAGGAACGAATGATTGAGGCCGCGGAAGCTGCTAAGCAACTGGATACACTGAAGCAACGAGAACATGAGATTCGGGCTAAATTATACTCGGGCAACCACTAGCTTTGCCCATGTCAGCATCGAAACTTGCGTTGTCACTCAACAATACTCGGAAATGTTCAGCCCAACCCTGTCCAACCATGCCGTATTAGGCACGCACGCTGAACGGCAAAAGTTCTATGTTATTGTGTCCCCGCAATCCCATTTAGCGTCTTCGTAACAAGGTGGGCAATTCGATAGCTTTCTAGCATCAGATAACAGACTAGCGGCATGTTCAATCCTCCGATAGAGCCTAAAACCTCCTCAAACTTCACTGAGCTACTAAGTGGTATAATCAAGATAGATTCAGATTAGAGGTGAATCATGTCACTCGTACCAGCTTTTGAAATAGGCGTTTGGAATGTCTGGTTACTAATGCTGCCCCTCTTTCTAATTCCAGCGATAATGAGCTCTATCAAAAAGGAGCTATTTAAGAAGACGGAATCTACAACCAACCTTAGCAGGAGAGAGAAGAGAGTCTTTGTGGTATCGAAGGTAGTCTTGGCACTCGCCTTTCTTTACTCTATCTTTCTGCCATTAAGATTAGGGACGCTATGGTTCTACATAGGTCTTCCCATCAGCTTGTTGGGGATAGCGATGTACATCATCGTGAGTGTGAACATCGCTAATACACCGGTTGATAGACCTGTCACCAAGGGCTTATATCGCTACTCAAGACATCCTATGTATATAGCTTCCATTCCCGCTCTTGTAGGCGCAGGCATTGCTTCTGCATCTTGGCTTTTCCTGTTACTTTCAGTCCTATTCGTTGTCACACACCTTATGAATGGAATCTTTGAGGAACGCTTGTGCCTTGAAGCATACGGTAGCGGCTATCAAGACTATTTGGATAGAACTCCAAGATGGATAGGAATGCCGAAATCAGGGACGAACCAGGTTAAGAAGAAGTGACGGACATAGATATGAGCAAAGAAAAACGTGCAGCTGGCAATGAATGCCGGCAAAAAGATCAAAAGAAGTTGAAGTGGTCAGACTGGTTGTTCCTGAGGAGACCGCCGGCATTTCTGGACCCGATCAGAAGGTTCTTTGAATCACCCAAGAAACTTATTGAGCCCTATGTTAAAGATGGTCAGGTGGTTGCTGACCTTGGTTGTGGGTCAGGTTATTATACATTCGCTTTGGCCGAACTCGTCGGTCCAAAAGGAAAAGTGTATGCAGTTGATTTAGGCAAAAGCTGTATCCGAGCTTTGGAGAAAAAGGCAAGGAAAAGTGGGTATCGTAACATTGAAGCTCATGCTTCGTCTGCCTCGGATGTGAGTTTTATAAAGGACAGGTCAGTCGACTTCGTTCTTGCCAATGGTCTATTGTGTTCGATGGCCGAACATAGAAAAGAAGCCGTGAACGAAATTAGACGCATCCTCAAGGGAGAAGGGCAGGCGTATCTTAGCTTGGGTGCCGGTCCTCCTTTTGGTTATGTAGATCAAGCAGAGTGGGACAATGTACTGGAAGGATTCAAAATTGAACAAGGAGGTAGTTACAAGGAAAAGTGGGCCCTGGTGTCTGCGAAGCAGGAGTAGTTTGAGATCCTTGTGTCTATTATGGGCATATCCGATATATCTAGGATATTCTCAGGCTTAACCAACCTTGGGAGGTGAACTTATGGCAAATGAGAAGTCTAAAGAAGAAATCTATGAGATAGAAAGCAAAAAGTTTACGCGATATCATAGCATCCTCGAATGGCCGGCATTGGCATTATTAATTGTCGGCATCGTGACTGCAGCCTTAGATGTGAGGCTTGGTGGCTTCACGCCTATAGTTTGGCTCGTCTTGTCCTTCGGGTTGATCCTTATCATAATATGTATGGAAGTATCGATAATACGAGCCTTCTTGGAGAGCAGGAAACAGAAGTAGATTCTAGGGAGGCAATCGCAGATAACTACGTCGTCTGTTATAGAGAAATCACAGGCATCACTGCTTTCTTAAGCAGCGACTTTTACCGATAGGCTTCCTGTATGAGTCTTCTTTTGTTATGAATTACGATACATCCCTATGTTCGTTCAGTGGTAGGCAAAACTGGCTCTGGCGCAAACTGGCGTTTTGTGATGTGTCGTTTTGACTTGATAGCCACAGCCGCAAACCGGCAAAAGCTGCCAAACCGAAGTCAGACACGCACACTGAACGGTAAAAGTTCTATGTTATTGTGTCCCCATAATCCCGATTGTGGCGCACTGCACAATATAGCGTTTTGGGGTACTAAGAGCTATTTCTGCTGAACTCCAGATTAGGAATAGCAGCAAGTCACCTGTTCGGGGGAGCTTTGTTAGCAGGAGGATAAACGCATCGCGCATCGTTCAGTCCGTATCGGGGAAATCGTGCTTTATGATACAATCTAACCGTAGACGCAGCAAACAAGCTGGAGGGAGGCAAGAATGAACTACCTTGAAGTGCTTAAAGATATGATTTCCATTAACACTACTGTACCGCCTGGTTTGAACTACGGCAAGGCAATCGATTATCTTAAGCCTTTATTCAAAGAGTTAGGCTTCGATACGCAAAGGATTATAATTCCTGCGGAGCATGCGGCAGGAAGAGAAGGGAGGATTAATCTTGTTTGTCACCGCCGTGAGAAAGGTAAGCCGCGCTTGATTTTCTACGGTCATATCGATGTCGTTCCAGCCGAGGGTTGGGACGCTTTCAAACCTAGAGTGGAAAACGGGAAGGTCTATGGTCGGGGCGCTGCCGACATGAAGGGAAGTATTGTTGCCCTTCTTTTAGCTATGGAATCTCTAAAAGGGAAGCGCCTGAACTTTGACGTTTCAGTGATGGTCACGACCGACGAAG
>Ga0307378_10003669_pt1 | contig 22323 bp, 32 predicted proteins | sample UN1MG_FD_202238 | JGI IMG/M metagenome (GOLD analysis project Ga0307378, IMG submission 202238) | Soil microbial communities from Risofladan, Vaasa, Finland - UN-1 | ecosystem: Environmental > Terrestrial > Soil > Coastal area > Acid sulfate soil | place: Finland: Risofladan, Vaasa | collected...
CCTACAAAGACAAAAAGCACATTAAGAATCTGTTTGATGTAGTAGAGAAGCAATTCGTCAACGAAGACCTAGAGCAAGCCTTCGACGACATCGAAGATGCTTTGAAGAAGATGGGCTGAAGAAGATGTGTTGAAGTTCTTTCTTTAGTATGGCCTTAACACGAGTTCTAATGCCGCTATTAGTTTGGGTCGTGTCAATTTGCTCGATCTTTAAAATAATAAGGATCATCCTTGCCTGAATAGGCCCAGATATTTACGACATCTTCAGGGGCCTTGACCAATTGCCCCCATTTTTCAAATTCTTTAGGGAAAGAGGGTTTTTCCATCTCTTTTCGCAGATTAGTCAACACCGTATCTAAAACACCCATACTACGCTCCTTAATTAGACTTCATAGCTTTCACAGCGTTTACCAATTCGCATACCGGACCTTTCTATCGGGTTATTCCTTTAATTTAACGAGGCGTCCAAACCCCGGCGGCGTCCACCCGGCCTACTTCCCGATCGTTGCGGTAAGCTCGGTGGTGGCTCCCAACATAAACTACAGTTTTAGTAGAGTATTTCTCAGCTAGCTTCTTAGCTTTCACGATAGCTTCGAGCATCCCGGTGGTTTCCGACACCAACCCGTCCATCAAAGTATAAAATTTTAAGGAAGGTTCCGGGTTGGCTAACTCACGGTCCCGATAAAAATATTGGTACATGAAGATGTCTTTCACGATTTCCCCTTCTTTTTTCTTGTAAAAGATTCCCCGTGCTGTATGACTGGAAGTCTACCTTCTACAAACCAAGGAACGAAAGGAGTTTGGTATGAACGATTTAACTATAAGCAGCGGCGAAGTCTCGGACAAGATAATCGTTTCGATTGCTGGCGACGATACCATTCTCGAATACGCTAACCTTGGTTTGACCTTCGACTCCCCAGAAGACGAAGTTCTCTCGGCTATCAGACCAGTGATCCAAGAAGCCCATCAAACCGATATCTACGATGGATCGTGGCTGTACAAAGTTAGAAAAGCCGTTAACAGCCGGAATATCCATGTAATACCGAATTCCACGGCTGGTTAAACAAACCCACTAGGTTCCAAATTTATATAAATACCTTGAACCGTAGGAGTATATCATGGTGCAAGAAAGTGAATTGTCGTATCTTAACGATGAAGACCGGCTGCAAGTTTACAACGGTATTGTCGGCGGGTGTCACCACCTTTGGTCGAAGAACAAGCTCGACGAAGAAAAGTTGAAGCCGGTTTTGGCTAACTTCGCCAAGCTCGCCGAGCAAGACCCGTATTTCTTAGCTCACTTCACGTCGTGGGTGTTCAAAAATTCTGACTCCAAAGACCTCAAGGTAGTCGCCACGTTTGTGAACTCGTTGTCCGACGCCGACGGCACCCCGTTTTCTAAGGGTTCAAGCTACAAAAAGCCTAACTTGCGCCGAATTTCGCAAGCGGCGCTGCAACACCTAGACCCTAAGCTAGCCCTACGAGTAGTCCAGCTAGCTAACAAAAAGATGGAAGTTGGCTCTAAGGCGAAAGCTACCCACTATTCTAAGACTTTAAAAACAGGGGTAAAGAAGTATCTCAAGTACCGAGAGACTTCGATGGACTCGATCAAAAAGCACGGGTTCACCAAAACGGTGCAAAACCTTTACCGGTTCAACCACCAAGCCCCTTCGAAAGAAGTTGTAGTAGCTTTAGGGTGGGAACAAAAGCCAGGCTACCCCGGTGCAGGCGTCGAGCTTAAGAAGTCTATGTTTGACTTCAAAGGGCTTAACGATATGGAAGTAGCCCAAAAAATCCAAAAGGAAAGAATCCCACCGCTCACAGCGTTGGGTGCGCTCGGCAACATGAAAGCTACCCCAGTGATCGCTGCGGCTGTCCTAGAGCAATGCTCCGGGGACCAAGCCGTAGTCTTGACTGAGCTATTCGAACGCCAAGGGTTGTTGAAGGATCGGGAGATCAAGCAAATCTACAAAGCTAAGATCTCGACCGCTAAGACCGCTTTGGATAGGGTGGAAAGACTCAACACCATCCAAGACGATGAAGTCAAAAAGATGATGAAGACAGCGAAAGCTGAGTCTCGAAAAGAAAAAGTAGGTGACCTGGGTAAGGTGTTTTTGCACATCGACACCTCTTATTCTATGACTCAAGCGATCGACGCAGCCAAAGAAAGCGGGTCGATCATCGCTGAGTGCGTTCAAAACCCCAGGGAAAATTTCCATTGGGGCTTGTTTTCCAGCACCGGGACGGTTTTGCCTACCCCGGAAACTTTCGAGAAGGACGCTTTCGTGCAAGCGTTGTACGGTCGGCGGCCTAACGGTGGGACTGATTGCTTAGCTTTGTACGAAATCGCCCGAAGAAAAGGGTGTACCACCGACGTGTACCTAACGGACCAAGGGCACTCGATGCAAGTAGGTAACATCACCCAACGGATCGAACAGTTCCGGCGACAAGGGCTTCCAGACCCCGAGCTAGTCGTGATCGTGAACTTGGGGCGGTATTGTCACATGCTAAAGAACGAGTTCGAAGCGGTAGGGATCAAGGTCACCGAGATCTTACCCACAGCTTTGACTGAATCTGCTTTGGTAGCCGAGGCTATCAAGTACGGGTTGAAAGGCGCTACCGTGGTCTTAGACGAGATCATGGACACGCCGTTGATGAAATTACCAAATTGGTGGGAATCAATTTGAGAATTTTATTTGTGAGCTTATTATTCGTGATGTCTTGTGCCACCAAGAAGTCGATAGATCTTGAGTATTCACCAAGACCGGCGACGGGCATGGAAAACGCACAGGTAGAAGATTTGAAAGAAGCGATCCTTCTCACCCTACAGGCGAAGAAGGTCGAAGATGTCGGGCTTATTTTGGCGGGTATTGGTTCGGCGTTTGGGCAAGTAGCTCAAGTCACGTACATCGGGGCGAAGAAAATCGGTAAAGAAGAACTTTTGTCGGAAGCGGTACTGGACATGCTCCACCAATTAGAAACAGACTTCGTGACTTTGATGAAAGAACAAGATCAAGGAATCTAATGAACCGTCGTAACTTTCTTATCAAAGGGATCGGGGCCGCTATCGCAGCGGGCATCGTCCCTTCTTTTTTGCCTAGGCTCCTACCCGGTGAAATCCCATCAACATCGGCATGGGAAGGTTAGATAAATTCTTGACAAGGTATAACAGGTACTTTAGTGTTCTTGTTACTAGGGTTCCAAAGCGATCTCTCACAAGCCAAATTCGTGATCTTTGGAGATCATCTGACCTCTAATCAGAAAGTGCGGTTCGACCCCGTCTTTTGTTTTGAAAGAGATAGCGACTTGAACCCCGGTAATAAAGCTCTTTGAAAAAATACCCACGATAAGCGAAGTTCCCCAGGTTTTTGCTTACACGCAAATTAGTTGGTTCGATTCCAACAGTACCCGCAAGGGCATTAAGGCAAATGGCTCGCCGCAAAACTTGTAAGTTTGTTTATGCAAAAATAGCAAAAACCAACTTGAACTTCGCTTAACAAAAATATACCGGACGGTTCCACAACAACCGCACCTACAAGCTTTCTAAGCCGAAGGTTGGTGGTTCGACTCCACCAGTTCCCGCTTTGGGAATTTAGCTCAACTGGCAGAGCGTCGGCCCTTAACAGGGTTATTGGTGCTCTGTACTTGAACCGTCCGGTTTTAAAAAATCCAGAATCCGAGGGTGCCCCCAGCCAAATGTTTACAAGCTAGATTAGCTCACTTGGTAGAGCAACTTTCTTTCAAAAGTATGTCGTTGGTTCGATCCCAACATCCAGCACCAAAATAAAACATAGGCACCTTGCACCCTCGGTTATAAAAATTTAGACATTAGGGCTGATTAGGCCCAAAGTCTTAAAAATGTCTGTGGAGGTTCTTCGTAAAAAGGGGTCATATGGAAATTTGGGAAAAGCGTACAATACCTGAACATACTGATAGGGCTCTTGTTGGTATGGAGTGTGACCTGTGTAAAACCAGATATACCCCAGGCTACGTAGCTACGGAAACCAATTACTATAAAGATTTTGTTAATGCTAACGTAGATGAAGAAGAATTTATTGAAGATGAGGATAAGCCTTATGCAGGGGGGATGGAAAGGATAACAATCACAAGGGAAATTGTAGAAGACAGCTATGACGACTTTGGGCTTGCGATGAAATACGACATTCATATGTGCCCCCAATGCTGGTCAAAGAAATTCCTTCCATGGCTTAAAAGGCAAAAGGTAGACCTTAAAGGTTGTGCCTCTACTTAGTTGACAAACAAGATAACTTCTGAAAAGATCGCTAGAAGACCCCGGTTCCACAATAGGTATCTTACAAGCTTATCAGAGTTCAACTCTCTGGTTCTCCACTTTACGGGGAACCGCAGTCGGTGCGGGGTTTACAAGATTTCTGCTACTTGAACCGGGGCTTTTCTTTTGGAACATCTTTTCACACTCTTCTTTTCTTTGGTACTCTTAGCAAATAGCATATACCTTTTTAAAATCCGCAGCCAATCCGCTACAATACATTATCTCATCCATGCTTTTTTAGGTTTGGTGGGGTCGTTGGCTATTTGTTATTTCTATTACGAGGCTTTTCAATGAAAATTATCTTGCTCTTAACCCTTTTAGCTTTTGCTTGGTCGGCTACCGAGGTCGGAGCGCAAATAGTAGACCTACAAAGCGAGGTCAACAAAAAGATCGTAGAGCCTGGGTTCACCGGGGCTGTGGCGGGGTCGTGGGATCGCCGATCCGGCAACACCGACTTAGAGTCCGCTTCAGCTTCGGGGTTGATCCGCTATCGCCACCACACCCCTGAGACGGTTATTTTTATGTACCGCAAAGAAACGGGTGAGAAATCGGGTAAGAAATACCTGAACAATGAATTCATCCACGGCAGGTATCGGTGGGAAATTTCGCAATTCGCAAATGCCGAAATTTTCGCCCTAGCAGACTTCAACGAATTCCGGGGCTATCGCTTCCGAGACGTTCTCGGGGTAGGGCCTTTGCTGAAGTGGGTGGACAAAGATGACTTCACCCTTTACACCGGGCTGGCGTATTTAATCGAGCACGAGGTTCTAACGACCAAGGACGCTGAAGGTGATTACGAACGCAAGCAAGCTGAAAGGTATTCTTTGGCTGTGTTGTACAACCAAGAATGGTTACCGGGTTTCACCACCAGCCTTTCGGCTTACTACCAACCCGACGTGTACCACAAGGACAACCACCGCACGATGCTAACCTACGGGCTGGCTTTTGCGATGACTGAGAACTTGTCTTACACATTCACAGGCTACCAAGCAACGAACCCTAACCCGCCGGAAGGTATAGCCAAGACAGACCAAAGGTATAAGAACGGGCTAAAGTTGATCTTTTGATTGGTTTTATGGTACAAACTCTTTGGGATTTAGTTGTCTAAGAGGTTGTCTAATGGAACGGTGGTTGTCTAAAGAGGATGTCGAAGAAATATTAGATTGGGATTTGACTCGCCTAAAAATCGAATTAGAACAAATAACCCAACAAAAAGTTATTGAATTAGAAGACCAATAACCCTAACTATAATTATTTATAGTTAGGGTTCTGAAAAAAGCATTGAGATATCCGCCTGTGGTTGTTAGGAGAGAGCATAATTTTTAACCACAGAGGTAAACATGAAAGCTATACTGGCGTTAGCCTTATTGATGATGGTGTCGTGCGGTAAAGAAACAACCAAAGAAGTAATACTAACCAAACCAGCGCCCAAAGACGGTGAACCTATCGTAGGCCTGAAAGGCGAACCTGGACCGGCAGGACCGAAAGGCGACCAAGGCGAGCCAGGAAGTAGAGGCGACCAAGGCGAGCCAGGAAGTAGAGGCGACCAAGGCGAGCCAGGAAGTAGAGGCGACCAAGGCGAGCCTGGGAGTAAAGGCGAGCCTGGGAGTAAAGGCGAGCCTGGGAGTAAAGGCGAGCCTGGGAGTAAAGGCGAGCCTGGGAGTAAAGGCGACCCAGGTGAGCCTGGGAAAGGTGACAAAGCTGACCCAGACCCAACGTACCCTAATTTAGTGGATCGAGATTTTTATAAGTGCCGTGACCGGTACGGTCGGTGGATAAAGGCTGTAGCTTATTGCGATAGTCTTTCGGATTTTGCGAAATGGCCTACGTCCCGAGGTTGGGGTTGGATCGCCGACCAGAAAGTTTGTGAGCACTACTCTATGTCTATTTACGACGGCGGGTGCTCTTGTAAGGTTAGGTAGTGATTTCTTGTAGGCCCAACCACGACCTTAAGCTAAGGTGGATGATCTTTGGAAACCGTGAAAGGGAAGAGACCGCCGCTCGAAAGGCCCGGTGGTACCAAATATTTGTGGGGTAGATATTACCTCGGATGTTGACGGCTTCTATTTTAGAATCATCTTCCGAATTACTACACAGGCTACAAAAATCCATGTTAATGCCTTGTAATATAGGTTAGGCCTTCTTCCTCGTATTGCTCTGCCGTCTTAATCAACGCTGTCAAATTGTGACGACGATCGTCGCCGGATATACAGATTCCTGTTTCTATGCACATCCAAGTTTGACTATCTACTACAGTGTTGTATTTATACCCTCCGCCCGGAAGTTCCCAGTCGATTATCAACCGAGTGCCAGATTGTGAATAGCCTAATAAAACAGCACCCGAGGCTTCGAATTGTTGTTGCAAGCGCCCAGCGATAGTGTTTAAGTAGCGCTGGTTTTCTTCCTCCGCTAACGCAGCCGATTGTAGTTCTTCCCCTAAGCGGATTTCCTCAAGTTGCCTTGTTCTCGCCAGAGAATGAAACAAAAATAAAGTTCGAAGCTCTGGCGTCACACCACCCAACCCCACCAACGGCTGCCCTGCGTCAAAAACAGACTGCACATCGTAAACAAAGCTGTCAGAGTAGTTCACGTCTGTGTAGTAGAGTTGTTTATCTTCCCAAAGAACGGCTTGGACGGCGGTAAAGGTTTCGACGGTGTTGAAGCGCAAAGGAGCGGAAACTTGGAACCCAAGCCTTTTGGCCACGTCAAAGTTTTGGAAGACAATAAAGTTATTGTTGGTGTAACCGTTTATTGTTTTGTAGGTGACTTCGGGGTGGGGGTCTACTAAAGCTACCCGATCCCCGGTGAGTTCAACTTCGGCCCACCCGTCTTCTAAACGGCAAGAGTATAGTTTGAAATTATGTTGGAAGCGGCCTTGGCGGATCGGAACAATCACTCTTTGGGGTTGAGCGAATTTAGAAAGGTCTATCATTAGTGTAGTTTCAATTGGCCTGTGAGTCTTTTAAATCTCTTGGGGGTAGCAAAGTAAAGTTGACTGTACCAAGCCACAGATTCAGCTATCAACCATTTTTGATCGTCGGGCACCCGCATAGCACAAAAGAATTCAAAATCACCGATGTTCCGCTCGGGGTTATCCCCAATCCATCGCTTCATCTCTAGTTTGAATTTATTGGAGTCGAATTTCTTCATGGTGTCCCATTAATAAGGCCACGAAAAACTTCAGGACGACTGGCGAGTTATCCTTCATTCTCCGTGACCTCGTTGTGGTAGAGCTAAATTATCTAAACTCGTGCTTCTTGTCAACCTATAAGTAGGTTAGCTTTGTTTTCTTCGTCACCAAGAAATTCTTCCGGTGACCGCTTTCTATAAACTCCGAAATTTGTAGTAGAGCGGCGTTGATGAAAAAATGCACAAACGGTATGGCGTCGTGCAACGCACAAATATCTGGCAAATTAGGATCGACCGCCCCCGGTACCGTGTAGCTTTCGTTCCAAACAAACTCGGCTGTATACGCAGGGGAAAAGCCCAGGTGTAAGATATCGTGTTTACCGGGCAACGTCAGGTACCGCCTGGATTCGGTGTTGTCAAAGCAATCTATAAACAACTCGTTATCTTCCGGCCTGGTTATCCGGTGATCGATCTTCTCGTTACGGGCGGTGTACTTGAACTTACGCACGTATCTTTGCGCCACGGTTTGGATCGCTCGGGTCTTGGGTTGGTTGACTTGCTCTTTGAAATAGGCCTGTATCCGAAGGTTTCTCTCTTCGACTTTGTCGTAGTCGATACCTACGTACTCAAAGTCAGGGTATTGCCTTACTAACTGAATCAATAAATTTGAACCGATGGTGCCTAAACCAAACACGGTAATCCTCATGACGGTCTCTCTTACAGCTTTTTAAATGTTGCGTACTATTTCTATTACACTTTGTGGGCAATAAGACAAGAGCTTTAAAGTTGATAGGTCGGTGCTCATCAGAAGCAAATCGATTCTAAACTTAGGGTCAGGCCATGCACCCAGCTTTTGCATCTTTATCGCTTCAGCGTCGTATTGGTACGTGGCGATTTTATATTCCAGGCTATTGAGGTCGTTGTTCTCGAAGCAAACGATCGAAAAGAACACCGGGAAATTGAAAGCTATGTTGAAACCTTTTATGCAATTTAGATCCATAGCGGAGTACCCCAAACACCCGGAAGGGTGAACGTGTACAAAGTGTAGTAGAGCCGGGTTCTTCTCATCCAAGTTTTGGTAGTAGGCCCAAACTTTGTCGTAATCGAAGACGACTTGGAGCGGCTCCCCGATCGAACAAGAAATAATTTCATCACCGTATTTCACTAAAGATGATTCTAGCATACAGTCTCCTTTTGAAAGTTGATTACCAACTTATAGGAGAAAAGATATGAAGTCTTTAGGCGATCGGATGAAGGGTTATGAAAAAGTCTGGGCTCAAACTTTGCCGAATCGGCTGCCGGTGATGGCTAGGATCGACGGGATTTGTTTTTCTAAGCTGACCAAAGGGATGAACCGACCTTACGACGATGTTTTCCACGAAGGGATGGTCGCCGCCTCAATCGCCGTGATGCAAAAATCTTCCGGGGCTATTCTAGCGTACACCCAATCCGACGAGATCACGGTGTTGCTCAAGAACGATCAAACATTCGGCACCGAACCGCACCTGGGGAATAGGGTGCAAAAGTTGACTTCCCACTTAGCCAGCCACGCTACCGCAGCTTTTAACGACTGCATGGGTTTTGGTAAAAACAGTCCACAAGCCGCCTTTGATTGTCGGGTGTGGGTGAACCCGGTGGAAGAGATCGTAAACCAATTCCTTTGGCGTCAACGAGACGCTTTTAAGAATTGCGTGTCCACGGTGGCTACCTTCGGTTTGCGGCAAAAGTACAAAGACCAAAGTGGATTCTCAGCGGAATCGATGTTACACGGTAAGACAACCGATGAGCGTCAAGAGATCATCTTTCAAGAACTAGGTATCAACATGAACGACTATCCTTCGAAGTACCGCCGAGGGTCTTGTATCATCAACGAAATCTATTCCCACCACGACAAAGAGCGGGATGTTACCGTAGAGCGCAAGCGGTGGGTGGAAGATACCAACATCCCTTTGTTCTCAGAAAATCCGGGTTACATCATGGATAGGTATAACCCTAGCGAGGTGTAAGATATGGAACTGAAGAGACCTGTGTATTGCTTTAAAGATCTTCAATGGGATATTTGTTTAGCGTTGCTGTGCGCTCTGATTTCCTGGCTTCTCAACGATAAGAAGTTTCAAGCCTTCACAGGGGAGTTTTTCACGTCAGTCTTTTTCTTCGTGATGCTTTCGATAGGCTGGAACCTCTACAAGCGTAGGAAAGGTGAGTGATGGATAGGGTAACTTTAAAGCCAGGTAGGTACTCCTTAGCCGATGCTAGTGGTCGGGGTGATTCCGGTGGTCTGCTTTGCCCCGTGGACCTAGGCGAGGAACACGGGAGGTATGGGAAGGATCTCGACGACTACGGGTCGGTTGTAGTAGGGTCCGCCGTTAAGTGCGGTTCGATATTCCCCAGCACCTTCGGGCCGGATTTTTGGTTGACGACCAACGTGGCGGAGATTCTGACGGTAAACAAGGATAAGACCGAAGTTACTTTCAAGACAGAGTCCGGTACGGTTTACACGGTCAAATCTTTCTGAGGGTTGGATGCAGCTAGTCAAAACTTGTTTGTGCGGCGGTAAGGTTGATTTTTCGTTTGAATTCTCGAAGATCCACGACTTACCCATCTTAAAATGTGCTTGTGGTGTCTTACACCAAAAAATCAATATGACCGCAGCCCAACACGAAAAATACGAAGCCAGCGCCTACGACCACGAACGCTACGATCACGACAAAGAAATCGCTGAGCTTCGGATGGGTAAGCACGATTTGTGGTTTAAAGGCACCCGGTTGTTGGACGTAGGAGCCGGGAACGGTGCTTTTGTGGACGTAGCCCGAGAATACGGGCTCGACGCTTGGGGTGTGGAAAGAAACGCCGCTGCTTACAAGCGAGGAAATTCTTACCTGGGTACTTTGGAGTCACAGCGGTTCGAAGCTCAAGAATTCGATAATATTACTGTACATGATGTGCTAGAGCGGTTGGTAGACCCTATAGCGGAGCTAGAAGAAATTCATCGTATCTTGGCTGTTTCAGGGATGCTGGTGGTGGAAATACCTGACTATTACGACCCGTCGGGTATTCACCATTGGCGGCCCGAACACCTTTGGTTCTTCGACAAAGACCAGTGTAAGAGAACTATTGTGCGCCAAGGCTTTTCAATATTGAAGATAGACAAGCCGATACCTTCCAAAACCACCTTGTACGCTGAGAAGACCTAACCTTTACCCTCATATTCTTTGGTGATCGTTTCGTTGTGGCAACATCCATATCTTCTACAAAGATTTATCCGGAAAGAAGGAATGTGATGTAGTGGAATCTGAAATGGTGAAGATGAGAAATAAAACCGATAAAGATGAGTTGTGAAGAGGTTTAAGATATGAACAAGTTAAAGCTTTACGTCGGGCTCTCTCTTGAAACTGATAGCATAGTGTTGAGTGAGGACCCTCAGGAAATGTCTCGTTACATTCCTGTAGAGGATATGATCGATGAATACTATCGACTAATTGAGCGGATTCATCAAGAAGTCAATAGGTGAGATAAGGACTAAACTAAACCGCTTGACACTGTCGATTAGGTTTGGTACAAGACCTATAGCTTTCCCCGCACCCTTTTGAGATTCAGGACTAAGCTATGTCGTTCTCGTAAAATTCCACGCACTCTGCTTTTTTCTCTTCTGTTATTTCTTTAAATATAGAAGAGAAAATCGTCGGTAAAGATTCTCGCCAAACCCAAGGCTTCGGGTTGACCCCAAAGACTTCCAAACATCGGTGGATCAGATTTTCGTGAAACCGATCGGGTTCTTCTTCCCACCGCTCTATTTTTTCTTCCCCGTCGTCTTCGGCCCAACACCTTTCGAAGATGTAAGTACCCTTCTTCTTCCCGATACCCATAGCGTCAGCGATATCGTTGTCAGGCCGGAAGTCTGAAAGCGAACTCATGTCGGTAACCAGCCACCGTTGTTTACAAAGCACCCGCAGCATAAAATTGAGTTCCACCCAAGGCTCGACTTCCTTGAGATTTTCCGACGCAGCGAACACGAGCCTAGGGTTCTTTCGGGACAAGAACCGGTAGTCTTTGAAAAGCTGTGCGGTGATAGGTTCTAGTTCGGAAACATCAATAGAAGGAAGATGATCCACTAAGATCTGAGTAACATCTTTTTTTAAGGCCATGATTTTTTCTGCGAAACGCAGCGTGTAATTGGAGATATTTCTAAAGTAACAAAGGTTGGGAATTTATTCAAGCTCTTTTTAGCCGTAGTACGTATGAATATTTCGTAGTATGTACTACGCAACAATTATTTACGAGGCCGGTATGTTTAATATTCATTGGTCGGTCGCTGTCTTTGTCCTAGGGCTCTCGTTTATTCTGCTTGATGCCGTATTTACGGTAAGACAGAGGGGTGGTCACCATCCTTATAGTGCTTTTGCAGCCTTGGTATGTTGGGCAGCCTGTTTTATCTATTGGTCTGTCGAACTTTATATCTGGATCACATAGCAGGGCTACCGCTGTCCCGCTTGTCCTTGTTGCCGGAAACCCAAAACGACCACCCGCAACACAGACAACGCCGGTAGTCGAGGAAGAAAGGCGACCACTCGTTTTGATCGTATCGCTTGCAATGAGTACACTTAAACTTTTCTTTTTTCGGTTTTCGCTTCGGCTTCGCTTTTACTTCCAAACCACTCTCCACAGAGCTTTGCCAAAATCACTCAAAGACTTCCGGCTCAGACCTACTTCGTCAGCGGCGTAAGCTTGGTCGATAGCCCGATCGATCTTAGCCCGCTTTAACCAATCAGGGTACCAAGACCGGATTTTGACTTCGATCGGCTGGTTTTTCACATAGATTTTCATATTGCCAGCCCGTCACGCCAATGAGTTAATATCAACCGATCCATATAAGGTTCCATATCGGAATCATCATCCAAGATGACAAAAGATTCAACAGGTTCTTTTAGAGCCTTAAGAAAGTCGATGTCCAAAAAGATCAGCTTCATGATTCCCCTGCGTCCATTTCTAGGTGGATTTACGCTCATGGGTTAAGCATCGCATAATTGAGGAATTTTGCCACCCTGGGGTTTTGGGGTAGCGGAAGACCAAGCCTTCGGTTTTGTCATCGTCTTTGGCCAAAACGCCCATGCAGTGCTTGACGTTCTTGTAGACAGGCAAAAATTCTACCCTGGGGCTTATAAAAGCGAACTCGTTTCGCAAAAGTTGATACCTTTCAGCGTAGGTCAACTTCTTTAAAAGCAGGCCTTCTTGGCGATAGATATCAAATATAAAAAGTTTATTTAATTGGCTTTGCCATTCAGCGTCAAAAACATTTATCCCTTTAGCCGGTATCAAATTCTCTAAGGTCTCTTTGATCTCGTCGCTGATAGTGCGGGTGTGTTCGTTGCCCTGGCGGGTGTAGAAGGTCATCTTACCTTTGTTTGTTATATGGATTTGGCACCGATAGCCATTGATCTTCTTCTGGCCCCACCACCCCGCAGCGATCATCTTCGCTACCGACTCTTTGTCGGAAGGAATATTATTTTTGGGATGTTGTAGGCTAATAAACACCGGATGCCTCTTTTTGTAGCGATTAAGTTTATGAATCTTCTGGAAGTCAACACTCAACATAAAACAGCCCCTCTAACCAATTCCGTTGGTAGAGGGGCTTTATAGAGGAAATTACTTCTTTAAAGAAGTTGTAAGTTCTAGTGCGGTGTAAATTTCTGCAAGCTCCTTGGCGTCGTTGGCAAAATCTTTGGCCCTAGCGTGAACGTCTTCGACCACGTTGACGGTGCGGGTAGTAAACAAATTCTCGAAGTCATCGTCAGTGAGAGCTTCCATAAGCGAACCTACCAAGCGGCTCCAATTCGCTTCTAAGTATTTGCCGTTGATCTTTATCGACGAGTTATCGTCCCGAAACAGGGCGTCAGCGGCTTCTTGACCGTATTCTTCGACGAAAGTAGCAACGTCTTCTTCCGAACGAGCTTTGCTTTTAGCTTGGACCTGAAATTGGCACTTGGAATCGTCGCCTTCTATATTGAAGTTACCTTCGATACCGTCCATTTGGCGGTTGGCGAATTGCTGGATAGCGTAAGCACGGATAACCGGGTCTTGAGTACCAACGTCAGCTTTAGCTTTAGTTTCGGCAGCTTTGGCCGCAACCCAAGCGTCTACAGCCTTTTTGATGTCACTCCCAGCGTCTTTGATGGTGGTGACCTTGGAAGTCTTAGTGGAAGTCTTCTTTGTTTTGAAAGGGTCAACCCTTTCGGCCTTATCGGCGGCCTTTGCTGTAGCCATGAATATCTCCTCAATGAGTGGTTTAGTCTTGCGTTAGTCCCGACTAACAAAACACTTATCGGTTTTGTAAGACAAAACTTTAGCTTTATTTTTTCAGCAATAAAATTAACAGCTTATATCGAGAACCCACAAACTAGCACAAAACAAATAAATATTGTAGAGAATAGTGGTTGGCCGGTTGGCCAATTTTCCTAAGCAATTGTAATCATTTACGAAATTAGTATTGACGTGGTTCAAAACGGGCTCTATAACGTGAATTCATCGGATCGACGCAATCAAGCCCGATCCCACGTTGGAAGGTATAAAAGATGGATATTTACAAAGAGGTCACGGATTCAATAGTTAAGTGTTTAGAGAAGGGTGTGAAGCCTTGGTGCCCGGCACATTTCCCCCAGGGGTTGGAAGCCCCGAACAATCCAATCTCGGGCACACGGTATAAAGGTATCAACTATTTTTTGTTGTCGTCGGTAGCGATGGGCAAAGGCTACCCGACTTCGAGGTGGGCTACGAAGAAGCAAATAGAAGCCAAAGGCGGGGCGGTGAAGGTAAATCAAAAACCTTCGTTTATAGTGAAGTATTTGCAATACCCGGTGAAGGATCGCAAAGATGAATTCTATTTGGTGCCTAAAAGTTTTGATGTTTACAACTTGGCTCAAACGAAAGGGTTGAAAGATCTCAAGGTGGTCACCCGAGTTGAAAGCGCTTTGAAGGTCAAAGCTCCAAAGATCGACCGTTTCTTGAAAAACGTGAAAGCGGAAGTCAAACACTCCAAGCATTGTGCGACTCCTTGTTACCGGATAAAGGATGACCGTATCGAGATGCCGTTGAAGACACATTTCACCACTAAGGAAAGTTATTACAGCGTGCTCTTACACGAGCATGTTCATTGGACGGGTTCCGCCAAAAGATTGAAACGAGCCCGACACAAAAAGTTCGGTGATGAAATTTACGCCTTCGAAGAACTTATAGCGGATCTCGGCGCAGCCTTCATGGGAGCCGAATTAGACTTGGTTGTGGACATCCCGAACCACGCTTCGTACTTGGATTCATGGTTATCGTGTCTGCGGGCAGATAAAAAAGCAATTTTCAAGGCAGCTCGGGGTGCCCGCAAAGCTTGCGAGTACATGAAGAAGAAACAGCCAAAAAGTAGGAAAAAAATAGGCTAATTGATTCCTTGACGGCCACCCTCCGGGGTGGTATCTGAGTCGTGGTTTTGAAATGATTCAATTTTTGGAGTGATCAACATGGCTAAAAAAAGACTTACACAGTGAACATCGAAGCGGTAACAACAAGCCAAGTGAGATTAGAGGTGGTAGCCACGAACGCTGAAGAAGCGCAAGAGAAGGCGGAAGAAATTATTAACAACCCCAACAAAGATGCAATCTGGGTAGAAGCGAGTGACGAGGTCAGTCTTGAAGACCAAGAGACGGAATACGAAATCGATGAAGACAGCATTAGTAGTTAGTCCACCGGGTCGATAGGGTCACGCCCCCAGCACGCAATACAAATTTTGCGGGCTAGGGGATCTAGCCGATTGACGTGGATAAAATCTTTGGCGTCGGCTTCCCACCCACGATCGTACCGCACCACACTAGAAAATTCAGGCCCGCCTTCGCAGCAAAACAGATGATCGAAGGTGTGGTTCTTTTCCAAAAGCTTTTTGATTAACCCTTCAGGCGGCCCCCACGCCGAAGCACAAGAAAAGCCAAGGGAGCGGCGGGACTTTGGAATCTTCTCAGGTTGCCAAAGATTCTCTACTACAGCTTCGTAAGCCTTCCAGGCATATTCTCGGCAGAGTTTACCAGGGTCTTCTGGCCAACAACGGTAGCTGGCGTAGGTCTCTTCGTAATAAGGCAGCGGAGCTATGGTGTTGTAGGGGTGTTGTTCGGCTGCTAGCATCTTACATATTTTACCGATCCTAGCAGCCGTGCCGTGAAACACTATGATATTTTCAATATTGTTAGGCATCGAGGGAAGCCATAGCTGCGAGTATCAAAGGAACCACCAAAGCTAACCGGAAGGCTAGGATCACCAACCCTTGATCGAATTGTTCTCTGATCGGCTTGGAAAAGATCCAAACAACAAAGATAGTAAAATAGGTTACGACCAGACTAAATACGATAGGGTTAGCGAGAATATCCACACCGATACCTTTCAAATTGGCAAATTCAACTCGTACACGACCTTACCGTCGAGGAGCGCACGAATATGAATCCGATTTTCACGATAGATGATATGGAGGTTATATTCTTCTAGCCCAAAACAGGCAATCCATTTAGCGACGTTTTCGCTTATTTTCTTTGTTGTCTTTGCATTCATCCTTTTCTTCGGGGGAGAAAGAGACCTCCCACTCTACCGTTGTAGGGATAATCGGTAAGCCTATGTCGGTTACGAGCTTCAAAGACTTGGCTGTCTTGGTGTCGAAGAACCAATCACCGTTGAGCGCTTTTTTGGTGTAGCCTTGTATCTTGGCGGTGGTTAGGTCGCAGCGATCGGTGATCAGTTTATAGTAAGCTGTAGTAGATTTTTTCAATTCTGTAAGGGCGTGCTTATAGGTTGTTACGGTAGTTTTCTCGGAATTATCGTCGTGGTAGGGTTCGTGGATCATAAATTGGGAATAGTTGTGAGCGTATCTCATATCCCCGGCTAAGAATACGGTGATGGCCGCTGAATACACGTCTTGGGCGGCGTAGGTGATAATAGACTTACCTGAAAGCCTTAGCGCTTCATAGATAGCGTAGTCGTACTCACCTTCCCCGCCGTGTGAATTTATATAGACGACGATAGCTTCTTCTTCTTCCGGGCAAGTTATGATCTCGAACAAAACCCGGTTGAGTGTTTTCTCGGTGATATAGCCTGTAATAAAAAGGTTCATTGCGCTACTACCCCTTTTGAAGAAATTATAGAGATTTAGGGATCGTGGCGTTTTTCACGTTCTCTATGAGATAAAGTCTTTGAGCCACCTCTAAGCCGACTTTAGGTGTAAACAAATACATCAGTTGAACCGGCGGCCCCGACGCTATCATTTTGGTAGTAGAGAAATCGTTGGTGCCGATAAAGGAGCCGTTGACCAAGATTTGGCTAAGGTTGAAGGACCAATTAGCGTTAGCGTGGAAGTGCCCGCAATGTAAAAAGTGAACTTGTTGCTGGAACATTTGGTTGTACTTGACGATACCTTTTTCCAAACCGCTAAGGTTCGGGCGGCTGGACCAGATCCCAGACATGCCTTGATCACCGTGTAGCAAAAGATGATTCCAACCGTAAACCTCTACGAAGTAAAACCAAACTTCATTCTCGTGGTAGGTATAGTTAGCAATGTCTTTTAAGCCTTTGAGCCTAAGTTGGATCATGCGCTGGTAGACTTTGTCCATAGAGCAAGAGTGCTGGGTTTCCCCTTTGCTACCCACCCGCCCGTGGTTACCAAAGACTTCAAAGATGTCGAAGTGAAGGTCGGTGTGGGCTAGTAAGATCTCCCCAAACGCTTTTGCTGTATCATCGGCCCCAAATATGGCTTGGTCCACAACGTGACGGTCTAGCTGCCATTGCTGGCCCTTGAAAATATCTTGCCCTTCAACCATATCTCCCAAACAAGATATGACGACTCGATCAAGGTTATAAAGATTTTTGTAGAATGTGATCTTTTCGATGACCTGATTTTTCCAATGGGCTAGCTTCTCTTCCCAAATACTCCAGTTGTGTTCGTTCAACCCACCAAGCTCTTCCTTGGTGATCAAAGTTCCTAGCTGAAGATCGGAGAATTCAAACCACAATGTCCCTGGAGGTTTTGCTGCGAGAGCTTTCTTAGCTTTGGCGGTAAGCTTCTTTTTTGCTGGGGGCTTTTGTACGAATACATTTAATGGCTCGATTTTGGCCAAAGTTTCATCGAGCATCTCTTGTAAGAGATCAATTTTGTGGTTTTGATTCTTAAGTGATTGGACCTCCTTGGCTTCGGCCCTTTCTAAAAGCTTAGTTTTTTCTTTCTTCCAATTCTTTTTGACTTCTTTTATGGGATCGAAATCGGCGATCTCTTCAAGGATGCCCTGGTGCTGAGCAAACTTCTTTACCAAACCGGCTTCCTTGAGACCCTCTTCCCAAGAGCCAAAAACTTCTATTACAGAATCCGATTTACATTTACTATTACAGCTTACGTCGTAGTCTTCGATATCGAATGGGGCGGCCAGAGTTTTGTAGACAGTACGGAGTTCCGAAATTAGAAGTTTTTTGGAAGGTGGTTTGGTCGCAACGGTAGTCATAGGCTTATTACGCCTTCTCACGATGAACACCTCCTAAAGGTTCAATTTATCAACACGGCTATATTTATAAATGTAGGGCTGTAGACAGATTTTAATTCTTAGGAAAAGTCTCTAATCTACTACAACTTAGGCGTACAAACCTATTCTTAAGAGTAGCATGGAAGGGTCAAAAATGGGACATCCACAATATTATTTGATTTACATAGGAAATTGGTTGCCTGGTTAGTTACTTTAACTACTAGGAAGCAAAGACTATGGGATGGAACATACCTTGGAACCACGGCAATTACCGTGAAGGTACGGCTTATCGCAAAAATGTTAACCACGAAAAGAAGCCAAAGGAGTGGACGGATCGGGAGTGTTGGCGGGAGATCAAAAAGTGCAGGCACCGACCGTATTGGTCCCGCAGCGGTAGAAAACAAAAGATCATAAAGTTCGACCACCGCCGCCACCGCAGGTACTCCAAAAAGATCTGCAAGAACGGTGACTGGGAACGACTACACGATCGTGATTGGTTTTGGTTTAATAACGCCTGGAATTGGGATTAAAACGCCTAAAAATAATCCTGAATAACGCATTAATATCAGGCTATTACAAAAACCTTATGAAAAATACCTAAAGTAATTTCTGTTAGATCCCGATAACATATTGTAATTACGGAATCACTCGTTTGCATAACGTTTAGTTCCGGGATTGGTTTAGTTTGAAGGGATTCTAATGCTTATTCATAAACTCAAAATTTACATCGAAGACCAAATTTTGCTGAACCCTAGCTATAGGAATGTCCGCACTGTCTTCAAAAATCTGATCGGACCAGAATTCAAATGGGGCGAAGCCGAGTTTCGTAAAGACCTTTTCGAGCAGAAAGTCTTCAAACAATATCGGGCTTATTTAGAGGCCAACAACCGGACCTGGGCCTACGTCTACAACAGCTATATCAAAAAGCTTCGAGAAGCCGTGGTCTATTGTCTTGATAAGGATATTGCGACACTCCAAGACTACAAGGAAGCCACAAACGATATGACCGCTAACGACACTCTGGAATACCTCGTTAAAGAAAGGTATGCCGAGGAGTTGAGTGAATATTTGAAAGTGAAACCTCTTCGAGGTAAATCCCAAAGAACCGTGAATAGCTTCATAGATTTCAAGCTCGGTAACGATAAAAACCATCGAAGGTGGATTCCGAAAAATGGAGCTATCCAAGCAAAGACAGCTACGAAGCTAGAAAAAGCTTTGCGACTTCCTGTGGGATCACTATCGAATAAGGTCGATACCCCGATAAAGCGTGTGACGACTTCCAAGTTGGTGCGACGGACCTTCCCTCAAGAATTGGATGCCAACCTTCTAAAAGAGATTGAAGACTTCCTAAACTGGAAACAGTTTGGTGTTTTGCCTGACACCGCCCGTCAAGAGTTTGCTGACGATTGGGATATCGGAGGGGCTAGTGTTTGGCAGAAAAACAAGCATGGGTACTGCGGCTCTAGGAGATTGATGAAAGAACAGCTTCTCACGTACTCCAAGTTTGCTCTACACGCCAGAGATGTGAAGAAAGTACCAAGCCTTCAAGAATTCAAATTCACCTCACTTGACGACATTGTGTTCAATAGGCGGCTGATCGAAGCCAAAATCAATGACGCTAAAGAGTTAGGGCAAGGCATGACCAATATGCGCTGTATCCTAAAGCTCTACGCTGCAAACTGTCAGTGGGAAGAAGGTTATCTTGCCGCATTTCACTGGCCGGACGCTGACGAAGAAAAATGCAAAAAATTCGAAAAGTACCTACGAAACCAGATCAAAGGTAACATCTCGATAGATGCTAATCCTGACAATCTTAAACTAGGTGGTCTGGAAAATGTCGGCTGGTTTATCGAAAAAGACTACGACTATATTCTAGGAGTATATAAAAAGACCCTTGATTGGTTGGTCGATGAAGCAAAGGCATCTACGACTACCAAAAAGCTGTCGTACTACGAAACCGCCTTGTGGTTGTGGATCGGGTTTCAGGTTCCCTTAAGGATTGAAAATTTCAACCAGCTCAAGATTGGGAACAAAGGTGATGCCTATCTTGACGTAGATGCTGGAAAGCTATTCGTACACATAGATTTGTTTAAGAACCGTAAGCAACAAAGGAAAAACGGCAAGAAGTCCCTCCACCAAACGATTCAACTCCCTGAGTGGATGCAAGACTACTTGGACACCAAAGAGAAATACCAGCTTCCGAGGTCCGCAAAGGCCAGGACGGACTATCTCTTTGCGATCGGCAACATAGGCCAGCTTATCAAAACCTACACCGCTACGGCCCTACACCATATTTTCCCTGACGAAAACCACCCAGGTTGGAACCCCCATTCAATCAGACACGTTGCTGCCTCGTTATATTTAAGGAAAAACAGGCAAGACTGGGATGGGTTAGCAAGTTTGTTGAGAGATGATTACCAAACGGTTCGCAAAACCTATGCCCATTTGTCTGAGGTTGAAGAAACGACGAACCTGGAACAAAAAATGGAGCTTCAATTGGAAGCCCTTAATTCGGCTAACAAGACCTGAAGGGAAGAAGCTATGCCAAATCCAAACGATCCAAAACAGCCGGTCCCGGCACCGAAGCCGATGACTCCAGCGAAGCCGTGGCCTACACCAAAACCTATGACACCGGCTAAGGGAGATAAATGATGTCTGTTCGAGGTAGCGTTATCACTGCCCTAAAGATAGTAGCAGGGTTGGATTGGGTTGAAAAATACAACGCCCAGAATATGTATAGTACGGAGAAAGCCTTCAAAGATAAGATGTCCGCTATCATCATTTACGGTTCGTTAGGCGGTGGGGGTAAGCCTACCGATGCTTATCTTGCATACGGTAATGGGTTCAAAGGCCCAGTATTGTGGACCGCAGAAGACTTAAGTTCTGCTGATGTTGTGAAAAAAGACCTGGAAGCTGCTATGGAAGAATTCGGCGGTTACTTATCTGATTATGAAGTTACGCATATGGGTGATGCAAAATCGTTTCTTCTGACTCGAATTATTGATGATAGGCAGTTGGTCATACATCCTTTAGGTAATAAAGTTGAAAGTTACTACGTTGATTCAGAAATCCGTCCATACGATATTTGGCACAAAGGTAGCATCGAGAAGAATGATTTGTCTCGTTACGAGAATTTAGGCGAAGCCTTAGAAGGGCTTGGCCAAAAGTAAAGGGTGTTGTATCCTACCAAGATACATCACCCTACTGTGACCAAGGATGTACCACCATCCTGAAGTCGTGAGTTACCTTCTTGAACAAGGCAGTCTCATATGAACAATATAACGCCAGCCATCGGATTTCAATCTAAACTCTACTCGACTAGGTTGATAGCTTCGCACGAAGCCCTTACCTTTACCGACCACAAACCAACCCAAAGAGCTATGGAAATAGTGATTCGGTTCGTTAACTGCGACGATCTCCGTGGTGAATTCTATTGCCGGAGGGCAGAGCTAACCAGACGCTATGGTTGCAGCGACAAACACGGCACCAAGCTTTTCCGGGGTATGCTTGAGGCAGGTTTGATCGAAGTAGCACAAGAACACTTTGATTTAAAAACCAAAAAGTATTCACGGACTTTCCGGCTTACCGAAAGCTCGGCTAAGATCGTCGAAAAAAGCTTAATGATTACAGAGGGGATCAAAAAAGCTGCAAGAGATATATCCGAAACCATTTGCCCTAAACCAAAAAAGATAAATTCTGAAAAAATGGTGAGCGGGTTTGGGGTGCCAACCCCAACTTCTGTTATGGACTATGCGGATCAGTTTACCCCGACCTCTAAGCCGAGGCCGGAAAGACCAAAAAGGCACCGAAAGAAAAGCCCTAAAAAGAAGAAGACACCGAAGGACCAGCCTTGGATGATCGCTCGCGACCTCTTTGGGGGTAACGGCTACACCTTTGCGGAGTACAACGACTGCATGGAACAGGTCGTAGAAAATCTCGACAACGATTGTGCGAGAGCCAGAAAGTTCTTTGAGCCTATGTATGAAGGGGTAGACGGCCACAACCCAGAAGGTCGCCGTAAGAAGTTTGCGAGGTTTTGTTCGCAAAACAGCATCTATCCTAGGACAAGATCAGCTTAAAGCCTTGACTGCCATGCCTATTGGTTTGTATGAACCAATCTCGTCGATTGGGATCGTCGGATTTTGCATAACGTGGACAATATGGCAGGGATAAAATACCATCTATATTTCCTTAACAATACCGAGTGGTTGCAATCATTACGTGACGTATATGTTATTATATAAGCGTATTATGTATCCTGTTGATATTATTCATTTTCGTGGTTTTTTCATAAGGTTTTGAATCTCAACCCTTGGAACTGGGATTGAGCGGCTAATTTTCAAAACCCGAATACCTTATCAAAACTAATGCTTTA